>Ga0207689_10000697_pt1 | contig 32204 bp, 27 predicted proteins | sample KBSMisM52_FD_184312 | JGI IMG/M metagenome (GOLD analysis project Ga0207689, IMG submission 184312) | Miscanthus rhizosphere microbial communities from Kellogg Biological Station, Michigan, USA - KBS Miscanthus M5-2 (SPAdes) (version 2) | ecosystem: Host-associated > Plants > Roots >...
GAGGTGACGGTGCTGGGGCCCGAGGCAGGCCCGTTCGCCACGTCGAGCGGCGTGCCCCTCGTGGCCGGGCGCAGCATCCGGCAGGCGACCGGCCCGGTCGACACCCTGATCGTGGCGGGCGGCCTCGGCACCCGGGCCGCGATGCGCGACGCCCGGCTCGTCTCGTGGATCCGCCGCACCGCTCCGCGGGCGCGGCGGGTGTGCAGCGGCGCGTTCCTGCTCGGCGAGGCCGGACTGCTCGACGGCCGCCGCGCCACCACCCACTGGGCGCTGTGCGACGCCCTCCAGCGCCGCTACTCGCGCTCGCGGGTCGAGCCCGATCCGATCTTCGTCCGCGACGGCAAGGTCTCGACCTCGGCGGGCGTCACCGCGGGCATGGATCTGGCGCTCGAGCTGGTGGAGGAGGACGGCGGCCGCGACCTCGCCCTCTCGGTCGCGCGCTGGCTGGTGATGTTCCTGCGCCGCCCGGGCGGACAGTCGCAGTTCAGCGTGCAGCTGCGCTCCCAGGTGGCGGAGCGGCGCGGGCTGCGGGATCTACAGACGTGGATCGCCGAGCACCTGGCCGACGATTGCTCGGTGCCCGCCCTCGCGCGGCGCGCGGGCATGAGCCCGCGCAACTTCGCGCGCGCCTTCCAACGCGAGATCGGGGTGACGCCGGCCGCCTACGTGGAGGCCCAGCGGGTCGAGGAGGCCCGCCGGCTGCTGGAGACCGCCGACCTGAGCGTGGCCGAGGTCGCCGCCGCCTGCGGCTTCGGCCGCGTCGAGACCATGCACCGCGCGTTCCGGCGGGGCGTCCGGGTCAGTCCCGGCCAGTACCGCCGCCATTTCCGCGCCGCCTCCTGACGGCGCCGATCGAGGAGGACGTTTCCATGGACATCGCCATCCCGCTCTTCGAAGGCATCACCGCGCTCGACGCCATCGGCCCCTACGAGGTGCTCTCGCGCCTGCCCGGGGCCCGCGTCCGCTTCGTCGCGGTGACGCCCGGTCCGTATCGCACCGACAACCGGCAGCTGACCCTGATGGCGGACGAGCCGCTCACCGCGGTGCCGCACCCGGAGGTGCTCATGGTGCCGGGCGGCTTCGGCACCCGCGCGCTCGAGGCGCCGAATCCGCTCCTCGACTGGATCCGCCGCGCGCACGAGAGCAGCCAGTGGACCACGTCGGTCTGCACCGGCTCCATGCTGCTGGCCGCGGCGGGCATCCTGAAGGGACTGGACGCGACCACCCACTGGATGTCGCTCGACCGCCTGGCCGCCTACGGCGCGCGCCCGACCTCGAAGCGCGTGGTCGAGCAGGGCAAGGTCATCACCGCGGCGGGTGTCTCGTCGGGCATCGACATGGCGCTGACCCTCGCCGCCCGCATCGCGGGCGACGACGTGGCCCAGGCCATCCAGCTCGGGATCGAGTACGACCCGCAGCCGCCGTTCCGGGCCGGCTCGCCCGAGACCGCGCCCGCCCACGTGGTGGAGGGTCTCCGCGCGCGCATGAGGGCCCGCATGGACCGCGACGCGGCGACCGCGGGGCGGGGCGCGTAGCCGGCGTCAGGCGACCTGGTACTTCTTGATCGCGGCCTGGTCGAAGGCCAGGCCGAGGCCCGGCTTGTCGGGGACCACCAGCAGGCCGTTCTCGATCTTCGGCGGCTCCTCGTAGAGGCGGAGCGTCCACGGCATGTACTCCACGGTGAGCCCGTTGGGGATCGCCGCGATCAGGTGCACGTGGATCTCGGGGACGAGGTGGCTGACCACCGGCAGATTGAAGGCCTCGGCCATGCCGGCCACCTTCATCCACTGGGTGATGCCGCCGACCCGCAGCAGATCGATCATCACGATGTCGATCGAGCGCGCCTCCAGCAGGTGGCGGAACGGCACGATGCCGTAGTGGTACTCGCCGGCCGCGATCGGGGTGTCGAGCGCGTCCGCGATGCGGGCCAGGCCCGCGAAGTCGTCGTGGGCCGTGGGGTCCTCCAGCCAGTAGAGGTGGTAGTCCGCGATGCGCTGGCCCACGTCGATGGCGTGGTGCACGCTCCAGAGCTGGTTGATGTCGCACATCAGGTCCACGTCGGGGCCGATGCCCTCGCGCATCACCCGCACCCGCTCCACCGAGGCCGCGACGGTGGGCTCGCTCCCGCACTGCATCTTCATCTGGCGGAAGCCCATGTCGACGAGACGCGGACCCGCCTTCGCGAGGTAGTCGACGGGGTGCTGGCGCATGAGGGCGCCGCTCGCGTACGTGGGCGCACGGTCGCGCAGGCCGCCCAGCAGGGCGCACACCGAGCGGCCCGCGGCCTTGCCCATCAGGTCCCAGCAGGCCATGTCGACCGCGGAGAGGGCGAGGGAGAAGATGCCGCCCGGCCCCGCGCTGCCCGCCATCCGCCGGCACTTCGCGGCGATGGTCTCGACCTGGCTCGGGTCCATCCCGACGGCGAGGCGTGCGAGCCCCTCCACCGCGGCGCGCAGGGCGGGGGTGAGCGCGCCGCCGAAGAAGGTGAGCCCGATGCCGACCAGGCCCTGGTCGGTGCCGAGCTCCAGCAGCACGAACTCCCGGGTGTCGGTGGGCGCGGGCAATCCGACGACCAAGGGGTTGTCGGCGGGGGTCGACAGCACGCGGGTGGTGACGTGGGTGATCTTCATCTCTTGTGCTTGCCGGTGAGCTGGGGGGTGGTGCCCTCCTGGCCCTTCTCCTGCCGGTCGAGCCGGGTCTCGCGCGCCCACGTGCGCTTGAGATCGTCCTTGATGGTGAATCTCAGCACGCCCATCCCCTCGGTCTCGAGCTCGATGCGATCGCCGTCCATGAACGCGGAGAGCCCGCGGTGGTTGGTCCCGGTGGCGAGCACGTCGCCGGGCTCGAGGGTGTGGATGCTGGTCACCCACTCGATGCAGCGCGGGATCTTGTGGGCCATGTCGCTGGTGTTGAACGACTGCTTCACGGTGCCGTTGACCGAGAGGCGGATGGCGAGCTTGTGCGGGTCTGCGATCTCGTCCGCGGTGACCAGATAGGGGCCCATGGGGGCGAAGGTGTCGCGCGACTTCATCTGGTAGAAGGTGTTGCCGGTGGGGAGAAGCCCGCGGGCGGAGCCGTCGATGAAGTTGCAGTAGCCGAAGACGTATTCCATCGCCCGGGCCGCCGGCACCGCGGTGGCGCGCTTGCCGATGATCAGGGCCATCTCGGCCTCGCCCTCGAAGATGGTGGCGGGCACGTCGGGCAGCACCATGGTGTCGCCGGGGCCGATGATCGCGCTGGGTGATTTGAGGAACGCGTTGATGGGGGCGGGCTCGCTGCGCGTGCCGTCCTCCATGTAGTTCACCGCCATGCAGACGATGGTGGTGGGCTTCGGCAGGGGCGGGCGCACGCGCACCCCGCTCACCGGCACCGGCTTGCCCTTCCCGGCCGCGTCCTCGATCTTCTTGCGGTAGTCGCCGAAGCGGGCGATGAGCCCACTCATGAGGTCGCCGGGGCCGATGTGGGGGATGTCCTTCACCGCGTCCGTGACGTCCACCACCTGGTCGCCGCGGAGCACGCCGAGCTTGAAGTCGTCGAAGAGCAGCAGTTTCACGGTGGTCTCCTTTTCGGTCGAAACGGCCGCACGCGCGGTCACGCGTCGCGGGCTGCGCGCGTCCCGGCGGCGCCGGGGCGGGCCCATCCTACTCGCGCGCCGGGTAGTTGACAACGGTCGTCGCGGCGGCGACCCTTCGCCTGACTCTCATTCCACGGAGGCGACCATGAAGGGACGGGTGGCGGTCCTCAAGGCGTACGGCGGCGAGTTCGAGCTGCGCGAGTATCCGGTGCCGGATCCGGAGCCGGGCGCGATCCTGATCAAGCTGACGCGCGCGGGCGTGTGCGGCTCCGATCTGCACATCTGGCGCGGCGAGATGAAGGAGGTGTACGGGGCGCTGCCCAGGGACCTCACCTTCGGCCACGAGATGTGCGGGCGCGTCGAGCGCCTGGGCACCGGCGTCACCACCGACTCCATGGGCCGGCCCCTCGCGGAGGGCGACCGGGTGGTGTTCTGCTACTTCTTCCCCTGCGGCCGCTGTCCGGTGTGCCTGCACGATGAGCTGGGCTCGTGCCCTCGGAAGGTCCGCCCCAACCGGGTGGCCGGCACCGCGCCCTACTTCAACAACGCCTACGGCGACTACTACTACCTGCGGCCGAGCCACTTCATCTTCAAGCTGCCCGACGAGATCCCGGAGGACGTGGCCACCCCCATCAACTGCGCGCTCTCGCAGGTGCTCTACGGGCTGCGCAAGGCGGGCTTCCGCGCCGGCCATTCGCTGGTGGTGCAGGGGGCGGGCGGGCTCGGCCTCAACGCGGTGGCGGTGGCGCGCGACATGGGCGCCGAGACCATCATCGTGGTCGACCGGCTCGCGGAGCGGCTGGCGCTGGCCAAGCGCTTCGGGGCCGATCACACCGTGAACGCGACCGAGGTCGGCTCCGTCGACAAGCGGGTGGACGCGGTGAAGGCCCTGACCGACGGATTCGGGGCCGACGTGGTGGCCGACTTCGTGGGCTACGCGGACGTGATCCCGGAGGGCCTGCGCATGCTGCGGGGCGGCGGGTGCTATCTGGAAGTCGGCAGCATCTCGCCCGGCAACGTGTTCTCCTACGACGCCACCGCGCTGGTCCGGGCCAACGCCCGGCTGGTGGCGACCTCGAACTACTCGCCGTGGGCGCTCGAGCAGTCGCTCTCGTTCATGAGGCGCAACCTGAAGCGCTTCCCGTTCGACAAGGTCATCTCCCACGTCTTCCCGCTGGAGCGCATCTCGGAGGCTTTCGCCAGGGCCGACTGGGCCCAGCGCGGCGGCGACCCCGCCGGCGTCTCCCGCGCCGCCATCTCGATGTAGCTCGGGGTCAGGTCTTACATTCCGACATTTTCGTGGCGAGCGACGACTCGGCGCTCAGCGGAAAAATGTCGGAATGTAAGACCTGACCCCCTCAGACGCGGTGGCGGCGGATCAGCGCTTCGTCCAGGACGAGGCCGAAGCCGGGGCCGTCGGGCACCGGGAACTGGCCGCCCTTCACCGCCGGGCGATTGGCCCAGAGCGCCTGCCAGGCGGGATCGCGCTCGGGATCGGCGAAGCACTCCACGTAGGTACCGTGGGGCACCGCGGCGAGGAGCTGCCCCGCGATTTGCGGCTCCTCGTGGTGCGCCATGCTGACGCCGGCGCCCGCGCACAGTGCTGCGGCCCGGCGCCACTCGGTGACGCCGCCGCCCTCGGACGCGTCGAAGTTCACCACGTCGACCGCTTCCGCGTCGAGCAGGCGGCGGATCGCGTGGTGGGTGACCTCGGACTGGCCCGCGGTGATCGGGATGCTGGTGGCGCGCCGCACCTCCGCCATCATGCGCGTGTCGTCGTACCAGTGGCACGGCTCCTCGAACCAGCGGATGTCGCGCGGCTCCACCAGACGGGCGAAGCGTACCGCGTCTTCCACCGACCAGCCGCGGTTGGCGTCGACCGCGAGCACGAAGTCGGGACCGGCCGCGGTCCGGGCGGTTCGGACCCGCTCCGCGTCGGCCTCGGGCGTGAGCCCGCCCACCTTGAACTTGCAGCCCGCCATCCCCGCCGCGCGGTAGCTCTCCATCTCGCGACCGATGTCGGCCAGCGTCTTGCCCTCGCGGTAGTAGCCGCCGATGGAGATGATGGGTAGCCGGCGCCCCGTCGTCCCGCCCAGCAGCGCGCACACGGACTGGCCGCGGGCCTTGCCGACCAGGTCCCACAGCGCGCAGTCCACGCAGGCCACGGCCTCCATCAGGAGCTTACGGTCGCGGCTCCCGTGCGAGAGCGCGAAGAGCCGGGGCCAGAGCGTCTCGACGTTCGCGGGGTCCTGACCCCGCAGCAGGGGAGCCAGGTCCTCGCGGATCAGATGCGCGATCGCGGGTCCGTGCTCGCGGTTGTCGCCGTTGTACACCTCGCTGACGAGCCCGTCGTCGGTGCGCAGACGGGTGACGACGGTGGAGCGCTTGAGCACCGCGTAGGTGCTGCCGCCGAAGTTCCGGCGCAGGGGAATGTCGACCGCGATGGCTTCCACGCCCTGGAGTCGCATGTCCGGGGCTCCGCGCGCCGGCGCGCCTCAGGCGCCGCGCTTCTTGCTGAGCTCCACGCCGCTGCCGACGGGGAGCAGCATCGACTCGAGGTCGCCCTTCGCCCGCACCGCGCTCCGATACGCGGCCTGGTGCTCGGCGCTGGGAGGGAAGATCATGTTGTCAGCCGCCACGAACGCGCCCGGCGAGAGCTTGGAGTGGAAGAGATCCAGGCAAGGCACGTAGAGGTCCTTCCACAGATCGACGAGCACGAAGTCGAAGGGGCCGGGCAGGAGGCGCAGGGTGGCGAGCGCGTCGCCCACGTGGAACTCGACGTACGCGTCGAGCCCCGCGCGCCGGAGCTGGCCGCGCGCGTGCTCCACCTTGGCCTCCGAGAGCTCGAGGCTGTGCACCCGGCCGCCGGTGGCGCGCGCGGCGTCGGCCAGCCACAGGGTGGAGTAGCCGTAGGAGGCGCCCAGCTCGACGATGACCTGGGCGCGCGCGGCGGTGATGATCAGGTGGAGCAGCTTCGCGGTGTCGGGACCGATGGAGATCAGGAACTCGTCGATGCGCGCGGCGATCTCCGCCTGGGGCAGGCTCTTCATCACCTGCCACTCCCGCTCGGAGCGGCGCTCGTACTCGGCGAGGACGGCCTGCAGCGCCGGATCCATCATCTCTCCCGAAGGGCGGCGGGGCGTCGCCCGAAAAATGTCGGAATGTGAGACCCGACCCCGGCTAGTTCGGGACGATGGCGGCGCGGGTGACGTGGCCTTTGTCCTGCTGGACGAAGGCCTCCTCGATCGATTCCAGGGGGAACTTGTGGGAGATGATCTTCTCCCACGGATAGCGCTGCCGGGTGCGCGCCATCATGTCGAGGGCGCCGCGCAGGTGCTCGGCCTCGTAGTGGGAGAGTCCGAAGATGCGGCGGTTGCCGAAGATGATCCAGGCCGGATCGAACTCGGCCTTCCAGCCCACGTTGATGTTGCCGATCTCGAGGTACGTTCCCTCGGGCGCGGTCATGCGCAGGCCCTCGTCGACCACCTTGGGGTTGCCCACCAGCTCCATCACGATGTCGCCGCCCCAGTCGTCGGTGAGCTTCTTCACCGCCTTGATGCGGTCGTCCGGGGTGGGATGCTCGCGCATGTCGACCACGTCGGTGGCCCCGAAGGCGCGGGCGAGGGCGAGGCGCTCCTCCACCCCGTCGATGATGATCACGCGCGCCGCGCCCATCTCGCGGGCCACCGCGCACGCGTAGACTCCGAGGCCGCCCGCGCCCTGGATCACCACCGTCTGGCCCTGGCGCAGCGCGGTGAGATCGAGGCCCGCGTAGACCTGGCTGAACGCGCAGTTGACGCCGGCGGCCATGTCGTCGGTGATGTCGTCGGCGAGCTTGAACACCGCGTGGTTCGGCCGCAGGTAGAAGTACTCGCCGAAGCCGCCCTGGAAGTGCGGCCACACCTCGCAGGAGACGAGGAAGTTCGCCTGGCGCACCGGGCAGGACTTGGTCTTGCCCTTCAAGCAGGCCCGGCAGCGCCCGCACGGGAAGAAGAAGCGGTAGGCCACGCGGTCGCCCACCGCGAGCGGCCGCCCCGCGGAGTCGGTGGTGACGCCGGGGCCGAGCTTGGCCACGCGGCCCACGTGCTCGTGGCCGGTGTTGAGCGGCAGCGGCCGGCCCATCTTCACGTAGTCGAGCTCGCCGCGCCAGTAGTGCAGATCGGAGCCGCACACGTTGGCCATCGCGACCTTGACCAGGATCGCGCCCGGCTCCGGATCCGGCACCGGGTACTCGCGGATCTGGAAGGGCTTGCCCGCGCCGTGGAACACCGCCATCCGTGCCTTGTCCGCCATGGAGGACCTCCTTCGATGTGGGCGACGGGCGGAGTCTAGCATGGTAGGCTACGGGGCGCCCGACGGAGGGAGGCCCCATGAAGCTCGCGATCCTCGACGACTACCAGGACACCATCCGCACCCTCGACTGCTTCAAGAAGGTCGCGAAGCAGGACGTCACGATCTGGAAGGATCACACCAAGGACGTCGACACGCTGGCCAAGCGGCTGGCCGACACCGAGGTGCTGGTGTGCATCCGCGAGCGCACCCCGATCCGCGCGCCGCTGCTCGATCGCCTCGATCGGCTCAAGATGGTGACCCAGGTGGGCGTGGTGCCGAACATCGACGTCCCGGCCTGCACGCGCCGGGGCGTGATCGTGTCGTCGAGCCAGATGCCGGGCCGACCGTCCTACGCGACCGCGGAGCTGACGTGGGGCCTGGTGATCGCGGCGGTGCGGCGCATCCCGCAGGAGATGATCGCGATGCGCGCGGGCAAGTGGCAGGCGTACTCGATCGGCACCGGGCTGCGCGGCAAGACCCTCGGCATCCTCGGCTACGGGAAGATCGGTGCGGTGGTGGCCGGCTACGGGCGCGCGTTCGGCATGAACGTGATCGCGTGGGGCCGCCCGTCCACGCTGGAAAAGGCGAAGGCCGACGGCTACACGCCGGCCGCGAGCCGTGAGGCGTTCTTCGCCGACGCCGACGTGGTCTCGATCCACGTGCGGCTGATCGACGCCACCCGCGGCATGGTCACCGCGGAGGACCTCGGGCGCATGAAGCCGAGCGCGGTGTTCGTGAACACGAGCCGAGCGGGGCTGGTCGTGCCCGGCGCGCTCGAGGCCGCGCTCGCCAAGGGCCGGCCGGGATTGGCCGCGGTGGACGTCTACGAGGACGAGCCGGTGGTGGGCGCGACGCACCCGCTGCTCAAGATGGACAGCTGCATCTGCGTGCCCCATCTCGGCTACGTGGAGCGCGACGGCCTCGAGCACATGTTCGCCACCATCTTCGACCAGGTGCTGGCCTACGAGGCGGGCAAGCCCATCAACGTGCTCAACCCCGAGGTGCTCGGGGCGACGAAGGCGTGAGCATGAGCATCCGGGATCGGGCCTGCATCGTCGGCGTCTTCGAGCATCCCACCCGCAAGGCGGACGGTATCTCGCTCGCCCAGCTCCACGCGGAGGTGGCCCGCGGCGCGCTCGCCGACGCCGGCCTCACCAAGGACGACGTGGATGGCTACTTCTGCGCGGGCGACGCGCCCGGGCTGGGCGGCCTCTCGATGGCCGACTACATGGGCCTGCGCCTGCGCCACATCGACACCACCGAGACCGGCGGGTCCTCCTACGTGGTGCACGTGGCCCACGCCGCGGAGGCCATCGCGGCCGGACGGTGCGACGTGGCCCTCGTCACCCTCGCCGGCCGTCCGCGCGCGGAGGGCATGGCCACCGGCACCGCGCCCCGCAACTACGGCGCCGCCGCCCCCGACGTGGCCTTCGAGGCGCCCTTCGCGCCCACGGTGGTGAACCAGTACGCGATGGCGGCGATGCGCCACATGCACGAGTTCGGCACCACCAGCGAGCAGCTCGCGTGGATCAAGGTCGCGGCCTCGCACCACGCCCAGCACAACCCGCGCGCGATGCTGCGGGAGGTGGTCACCGTCGCGGACGTGGTGGGCTCGCCGATGATCTCCGACCCGCTGCACCGCCTGGACTGCTGCGTGATCAGCGACGGCGGCGGCGCGGTGATCGTGGCACGGCCGGAGATCGCGAAGCGACTCGAGCGACCCATCGTGAAGCTGCGCGGGGCGGGGGAGGCGGTGAAGCATCAGATGGGCGGGCAGGTGGACCTGACCTACACCGGCGCGCGCTGGTCGGGCCCGGCCGCCTTCGAGATGGCCAAGGTCACCCCGGCCGACATCAAGTACGCCTCGATCTACGACAGCTTCACGATCACGGTGCTGATCACGCTGGAGGACCTGGGCTTCTGCAAGAAGGGCGAGGGCGGCCGCTTCGTGTCCGACGGCAACCTGATCGCGGGCACCGGCCGGCTGCCGTTCAACACCGACGGGGGCGGGCTCTGCAACAACCACCCCGCCAACCGGGGGGGCATGACCAAGGTGATCGAGGCGGTCCGCCAGCTCCGCGGCGAAGCGCATCCGGCCGTCCAGGTGAAGAACTGCGATCTCGCCCTGGCCCACGGCACCGGGGGGTCGCTCGGCACCCGCCACGCGAGCGCGACCGTGATCCTGGAGCGAGGCTAGCCATGGCCGAGAGCGCGCGGAAGATCTTCGCTCCCACCCCGACGCCGGAGACCCAGGCATTCTGGGACGCGGCGGCGAAGGGCCAGCTCCTGGTGAAGCGCTGCACCGCCTGCGGCCGCGCGCACCACTACCCGCGGCCGATCTGCCCCTTCTGCGGCAGCGACCGCACCGAGTGGAAGGACGCGACCGGCATGGGCGTGATCTACTCCTTCAGCGTGATGCGGAGGTCCTCGCCGCCCTACGTGATCGCCTACGTGACGCTCGACGAGGGACCGACGATCATGACCGGCCTGGTGAACTGCGACCTCGACGCGCTCCGCATCGGCCAGCCGGTGCGGGTGGCGTGGACGCCCACCGACGGCGGCCCGCCCGTCCCGATGTTCACCCCGCGGTAGCGGCGGGCTCACCCCGGCCTGATCCTCCTCGGCATCGCGTGCGCCGCCGCCCTGGTCACCGGCTTCCTCCGCAACGCGGTGGGCGGCGGCATCGGGCTCGCCCTCACGCCGGTGCTCACGAGCTTCCTCGCGCCGCAGCCGACGCTGGCGCTCATCGGCCTGCTCCTGCTGCTGAGCGATCCCATCTCGCTCTGGCTCTACTGGAGGCGCTGGGACGCGGCGGAGGCGCGCCGGCTCGTGCCTGCGATGCTCGTCGGCATCGGCCTCGGCGGCTGGCTGGTGGCCGGCCTCTCCGCCGCGGCGCTGCGGCAGGTGATCGGGGGAGCCGCGCTGCTCTTCGGGCTCGTGCAGCTCGCGATCCTTCTGCGCGGGGGCGCCCCGTCCTCGGCGCCGTCCGCTCCGCCGATGGCGGTGGGGATCGGGCTCCTGGCCGGCGTGGCATCGACGGTGGCGCACTCGGGCGGCGTGGTGCTCGGGCTGTACCTGGTCGGCCGACCCCTCGGTAGCGCCGGGGTGGTGGCCACCGGCACCCTCGCCTACGCGATCTCGGACGTCGCGAAGGTCGGCACCTACACCGCGATCGGCTGGGTGACGGTCCCGCTCCTGCTCGCGACCCTCGCGGCGACCCCGTTCCTGTATCTCGGGAGCTGGCTCGGCTACCGGCTCAACGCCCGGCTGCCGCGCCGCGCGTTCGCCGTGACCCTGATCGCCATCGCCCTCGCGGGCGCGGTGCGTCTCCTGCTGAGCTGAGGCGCGCGCCTCTGAGCCGCGCCATGACCTGGGCCGCGAAAGTCTCGCCGGACGGCGGCCCGCCCGTTCCTATTTCTGTCCCCACGCCGAAATAAGCACTCATTCTCCCAACGCACCGGCCGGCTCAGGGATGTTGGGAAGCGTTTGTCTGTCAGCCCTGCGCTTACACGGTCATATCGCAATAGCAGGGTCAAAGGAACCACCCGCGGTAACATTTCACGAGCGCCTTGCTGCGGCTCGCCCCAGCCCATGGAGGCCTATGCGAATCTGTGGAATCGACCCAGATAGTGATGGAGCGAATGTTGCTGTGATCGACGTTCAGGCAGATATCGCGGTAAGCGTGGTTGAAAGTGAGGTCAGGCGCATTCGGCTAACAGACCACGAGGACTCACTGTCCTTGCAGGACTTTTCCCGAACACTCGCCTCATTCTTGCGTGACATGTCGGTCGACATGGTCGCTGTGAGACGCTGCACGTACAAGGGCAAGTACCTGTCGGGAGCTGCCGCATTGAAGATCGAGGCGATGATACAGGTGAATGGTGTGCCGGTCAGACTTATCTCACCTCAGACAATCAAGGCGGTGCGAAAGAAGACGGAAATGATTGCTCCCGAGTCGCTGAGGCGCTACCAGCACGAAGCGTTCGATGCTGCAGTGGCGTGTGCGCAGCCGGAGTGAGATGGCCCTCATCGTAGGTCAGCTTGGCGTGCCTCCAGAGATCGAAGCTGAGTTGAATCGTTTGGAGGGTACGTACACGTTCGAGAAACTATCGGACAAGGGCAGAAACGGCTACCTGTTCAAGGCTCACAATCGTGTCCTAGATCGTAGCGTCGCTATAAAGTTCTATTTCTGGGCTGACGGATACAGGGCACACGTGGAGCCTCAGGCACTAGCGCGTGTTGCCTCGCGAAGCATCATAGAGATTCTGGAAGCATCGGTTGTGGGAGAAGAGTGGGCATTGTTCGTCACGCCCTTTTGTGAGCAAGGGGATGTTGATCGGTATCTTGAAACAAACCGATTCGGACTGAGGGAGGCTCTGCGGTTCATCGGGTCACTACTCGACGGCGTGTCGGCCCTGCACCGTCAAAGATTTGTGCACCGGGACCTGAAGCCGGAAAACATACTGGTGTCGGATGAAAGGATGCCGTTGATTGCGGACTTTGGATCCGTCCGGTTGCTCCCAGATGGAGAGGAGGTGGTGGCTGGCTCTGGTCATGCAGCTTTGTATCGGCCTCCGGAGTCATTCGGGTCACAACGGTACGACCGTCGGGGTGACGTGTATCAAACGGGAATGGTCTTGTATCAAGTCTTAGGTGGGCGCTTATCGTACACGGATATCACGTATCTCAACGATGAACAAAAGGCGCGGTACGCTTCGTCCAACGACGACTATGAGCGCAGCAGGATTGTCGATAGGGCAATTCAAGAGCGTGCGGAGCGCCAGGAACTGTTGGATTCATCTTCGCTTCCGGATGTTGTGCCGGCCGCAGTTAGGCGCGTGATTAGGCGAGCGACTGCGCCATCACCGGATGATAGGTACCAATCAGCGAGCGAGTTCATGAATGCTTTAAATGACGTGCTTGGTGGGGTTGGTGATTGGCGATTTGCGGACGGCGAGTGGCTCCTTCATGGAGCGAAGGGCCGGTATCGTTTCCAGCCAGGTGAGACCATCGGGCGGTTTGTCCTGCAGCAGAATCTAGGGCGCGGCTGGAGACGCATACCGGGGATGGGCGAGGACATCAAGGCCCGGTTGGTGCCTCTAGCAGAAGATCTCGCCGGGCGATAGCCGCTGGCCGCCTACATCCGGCTCATCACCCGGTCCGCGAAGTCCTCGATCACGCGGTACTGACGGTTGAGCGGCGGGTAGAGCATGATCTGGCTCAGCCCCTGGCTCTCCAGCTCTTTCAGCCGCTCCACGATGCGCTCCGGCGCGCCGGTGAGACACGTGGCCTCGATCAGCGCCGGCGTCAGGAAGCGGGCCTCCTCGGGATCCACGAAGCTGTAGTGGCTGCCGTGCAGCCGCTGGTGCCGGACTTCGGGCGGCGCCTGGTTCAGCCAGTCGAGGTACGGCCTCCACACCGGACGCGCGTAGGCGGGCGGCTCCGCGCCGGTCTCCAGGTGATGCGCGACCAGATAGTGCAGGCCCGAGATCACCGCCGCGCCGCACTCCGCGACGATGCGCTCGGAGCTCACGGCCTCTCCTGGCTGGAGCAGGGCCACGTTCACCATCGCCGCGGTGTGGAAGCCGGCGGGCAGGGCACGTCCGGCCCTCTCCGCGCCGTGGCGCGCGTTGGCCAGCATCTCGGGCACCGTGCCGCCGCGGGGCAGTCCGGAGATGAGCCCGTCGCCCAGCTCGCCCGCGAGGGCCTGGGCCTTGGGGCCGAACCCCGCGACGTAGATCGGGATCGGGTGGTCCAGGTCGATGAAGCGGTGCTCTCGCATCTGGAAGCGGATGGGACGCGTCTCGCCGTGGAGCGTGTAGTCGACCTCCTCGCCGCGGAGCAAGGCCCTCACGGTCTGCACGTACTCGCGGAACGGGGCCAGGCGCATCGGCTTCTGGCCCAGCGTGCGCACCGCGGTGTGGCCGGTGCCGAGCCCGATGAAGCAGCGCCCGGGCGCCAGACGGTTGATGGTGGCGATCCCGTTGGCCGCCACCGGGGCCAGGCGGAGACCCGGCACGTTCACCCCGGTGCCGAGGCGCATGCGCCGCGTCTGCTGGGCGGCCAGGGCCAGCACCGCCCAGCAGTTGGACCGGATCATCTGGCTGTCGGTGACCCAGCAGTGCGAGTAGCCGAGGTTCTCGGCGTGGGTGATGTAGCCGATCTCGTCGATCTTCGCGTGGACGATGCCGAAATCCATGACGTGATGGCCGCGCTACTTGTCGAGCCACACCTCCTGCATGCGACCGTAGTTGTAGAGGGCGTTGTGCGGCACCAGATTCTTCACGTACGGGTACTGGGCGAAGTACTCCTTCCGCCACCCGAGCATGGGACGTGCGACCTCGGCCTCGAGCGTGCGCTGGATGTCGCCCACCATCTTGAGCCGCTTGGCCCGGTCCAGCTCCTGCGACTGGGCCTCGATCTGGCGATCCGTCGCCTCGTTGCAGTAGTCGGTGTAGTTGCGGGACGACCCACACTTGTAGTTCTCGACCAGGTAGGCGTCGGGGTCGTCGAAGCCGCCCGCGGTCAGGTTGGCCGCGATCTGGAACTCGCGCCGGGCCAGGGCCGGAAACCACGCCGAGGTGTCGAGCTGCTTCACGGTCGCCTCCACGCCCACCAGCCGGAGCTGGTCCACCGCGAAGGAGGCCAGGTCCACGTAGATCGGCGAGGTGCGGGTCACCATCTCGAGGCGCAGCGGCTTGCCCGGGCCGTAGCCCGCCTCCGCCAGCAGGCGCCTGGCCTCCGCCTTGTCGCGGGCGGGATCGCGATAGCCGGCCATCGTGCGCAGGTCCGCGTCGGCCAGGCCCCAGAAGCCCATCGGCCGCGGCATGAGGGCGGCGCCGATGACCGCGCCGTCCTGCCGCACGCTCTTGACGTAGGCGCGCCGGTCGAGCGCGAAGTTCACTGCCTTGCGCACCAGCGGGTTGTCGAAGGGCGGCCGCTTGTGGTTGAGCAGCACGTTGTCGCTGCCGTTCTGTCCGATCTCGGTGATGACCAGCGCCGGGGTGACGCTCTTCGCGGTGTCCGCCATCGCCTTCGTCATCTCGAGGGGCACGAAGGCGTCGAGCCGGCCCGCCTGCAGCGCGGCCAGCCGGGTGCCCCGCTCCCGGATGATGGTGTAGCGGATGCCGTCGAGATGGGGCCGGTCGGGAACGAAGTAGTCGGGGTTGCGCTCCAGCTCCACCATCTGGCCTCGCAGCCACTCCTTCTGACGAAAAGGCCCGGTGCCGACGCACTTCTGGCGCAGCTCGTTGAGCGGCACGTGGGCGGGCAGCACCGGCGAGTAGCCGGAGGCCAGCATCAGGAGCAGCGACGGCTGGGGGCGCTTCAGATGGAACACCACCGTGTAGGGCTCGGGGGCCTCGATGGAGGCGACGCTGGACCACCACTCCTTGCGCGCGCTCAGGCGGAGGCGGGCGGGAGCCTCCGGCGCCTCGCGCGCGACGTCGAAGGTGTACTTGACGTCGGCGGACGTGAACGGCTTGCCGTCGTGCCACTTCACGTTCCGGCGCAGGAAGAAGACCAGGTTCCGGTAGTTGTCCTGCCACGACCAGCGCTCGGCCAGCTCCGGGATGATGGTGTCGACGCTCTCCTGGCCCTTGAGCGGATCGAAGAAGACCAGGTTCGAGTAGCAGGGCGACATCGGCCACACGTTCGACACCGTGGCCGACTCGTGGATGATCAGCCCCGGCGGATCCTCGATCAGCACCGTGTTGAGGATGCCGCCGCGCTTGGGCCTGGCGCCCTGCGCGTCGGCCCGCCGGGCGAGTCCCGCGGCGAGGACGGCCAGGACGGCGAGGGTGAGGACGGCGACTCGGAGCGAGCGTGTGGACATGGAGGTCTCCGGGGGGATGAGCTCAGGCCTAGTGCATCACGAGGCCGCCGGTCACGTTGATGGCCTGGCCGGTCATGTAGGACGACTTGCCGGAGGCGAGGAAGCCGACCACGTTGGCGACGTCCTCCGGGGCCTCGATGCGGCCGAGCGGGATCTGCGCCACCCGCTGCTTGAGGTACTCACCGGGCTTCAGCCCGAAGAGCTTCTCGCCCGCCTCGCGGTCGATCTGGAAGATCATGTCGGTCTCGACGATACCGGGGCACACACAGTTGGCGCGGATGCCGTCGCCCGCGTGGGCCACCGCGAGGCTCTTCGTCATGCTGATCACCGCGGCCTTGGTGATGCCGTAGACCAGCGAGGTCTTGAGCCCCATCTTGCCCGCCATCGACGCGACGCTGATGATGTTGCCGCGCCGGGCCTTCACCATGTGCCGCAGCACCGCCTGGCTCGCGAAGAACACGCCCTTGGCGTTGACCGCGAGCAGGCGGTCCCAGTCGTCCTCGGTCACGTCGGCGGTGTAGGCGGAGCGATGGATCCCCGCGTTGTTCACCAGGATGTCGATGCGGCCCCACTCGGCGACCGTCCGGTCCGCCATTGCCTGCAGATCGGCCAGGCGGGTCACGTCGGTCGGCAGGGCGAGCGCCTTCCGGCCCCGCTCGCGCACCTCCTCGGCGGTGCGCTCGCCGCTGGCCTCGTCCACCTCCGCCACCACCACGTCGGCGCCCATGCCGGCCAGCTCCAGGGCGATGGCGCGGCCGATGTTGCGGCCGGCGCCGGTGACGATCGCGGTCTGTCCCCCGAGCTCCATGCCGGTCTCCGGCTCAGCAGCAGCCGCCCGCGATGGCGGTCTTGCTCCGCTGGATCAGCTCGACGCGCACGTCGTCGGGGGCCTGGATGAAGCAGATGCGCGGGCCGCCCGGGATCTCGATGGGGCCCTCCAGCAGGCGCGCGCCCAGGCCCTCGAGCCGCTTGATGTCGGCCTCCAGGTTCTCGGAGTCGAAGCCGAAGTGCTCGAGCCCGTGGTGCGCGGAGGCGTCGCCGGCGCCGAGGCGCTCGTTCGCGCGCGCGCCCGAGATGTTCACCGGGGTGCCGTCCTCGGACTGGCAGCGGACGAAGCGGTCACCGAACACGCGCGTCTCGTCGGAGACGATCTTGAACGCGAAGGCCTTCACGTACCAGTCGGCGGTCTTGCGCGGGTCGGAGGCCTTCAGATGGATATGGTTGATCCGGTAGGGCATGGCGGTGTCCTTTCGGCTGGGGTATCGTCGGTGCCGCTGGGGTCAGGTCTTACATTCCGACATTTTCGTGGGGCGTGGCGAGACCGCCCCTACCGAGGAAAATGTCGGAATGTAAGACCTGACCCCCGCGCTAGAGGATATTCGGACCCGACCGCCGGTTCAAGGACCGGCGCATCCCGGAGGCCATCGGTCATGGACATCGGCTGCCACCTTCCCAACCAGGGCCCCCTCGCCAACGGCGAGTCGCTGGTCCGCTTCGCGCGCGCGGCGGAGGAGCGCGGGGTCGCCTCGCTGTGGGTGAGCGACCACGTGATCTTCCCGCGCTCCGCCACCGGCAGCTATCCGGGCGGGCGCTTCCCGCATCCGCCCGACAAGGCGTATCTGGAGCCCGTGACGGTGCTGGCCGCGGCCGCGGTCTGCACGACCCGCGCGCGGCTCGGGGCCTCGGTGTTCATCCTCGGCCATCGGCATCCGGTGGTGATGGCCAAGATGCTCACCAGCATCGACGCGCTCTCGAGCGGGCGGCTGATCTGCGGCGTCGGGGTGGGCTGGTGGAAGGAGGAGCTCGAGATCCTGGGCGTGCCGTTCCACGCGCGCGGCCGGCACGGCGACGAGATCCTGCGCGCGTTCAAGGCGCTCTGGACCGAGGAGAACCCGCGCCTCGACGGGGAGTTCTTCCGCTTCCGCGACCTGGGCTTCGCGCCGAAGCCGGTGCAGAAGCCGCACCCGCCGATCTGGGTGGGCGGCGACAGCCCGGGCGCGTTCCGCCGCGTGGTCACCCTGGGCGATGGCTGGCACGCCACCTCCAAGGATCCCTCGCAGCTGCGCGAGGCCCTCGGCCGCCTGCGCGCGGTCGCGGACCGGCACCGGCGCGACATGAAGACCATCGAGCTCTCGGTGCGCTACAGCCTGAGCGACGGCCTCCTCGGCAAGGGAGCCCAGATGGTGATCGACCAGCTCGGCGAGTACAAGCAGATCGGCCTGAGCCACGTCATGATCGACTTCCGCCGCGACGACCTCGCGCGGATGCTCGAGCTCCTCGACCTCGTAACCGGCACCATCCGCCCCGCCGTCGCCTGACCCCTCACTGGCGGCGGCGGAGCATTTGCTGGAGGCTCTGGCGGGTGAGGCCGAGGCGCTCGGCGGCGCGGGTCTTCGAGCCGCACTCCCGCAGGGCGTCCTCGATCATGCGGCGCTTGAGGGCCTCCACCGCGTCGTTGAGGGTCTGGGGAGACGCGGGCGCCGCTCCCGCCCCGGCCGCGATGCGCGCCGAGAGATGCGCGGGCGCGAGGGGTCGGCCGTCCTCGGCGAGGGCCACCGCGCGCTCGATCTCGTTCTCCAGCTCCCGCACGTTGCCGGGCCAGGGGTAGGCGCGCAGCAGGGCCAGCGCCTCCGCGCCCACCGCGGGGACGGCGCGTCGGGCGCGCCGGCAGGCCTGACGCAGGAAGTGCTCGGCCAGGCTCGGAACGTCCCCGGCCCGCTCGCGCAGGGGCGGCAGGTGGATGGGGAATACGTTCAGGCGATAGAAGAGATCGCGGCGAAACCGGCCCGCGGCCACGTCGGCCTCCAGGTCCGCGTTGGTGGCCGCGATCACCCGCACGTCCACCCGCTTCGTGCCGGAGCCGCCCACGCGGCGGATCTCCCCCTCCTGCAGCACGCGCAGCAGCCGCAGCTGCATCGCGGGAGAGGTCTCGCCCACCTCGTCGAGGAAGATCGTTCCCCCGTCGGCCTCCTCGAAGAGCCCGCGGCGCTCGCCCACCGCGCCGGTGAAGGCCCCGCGGGCGTGGCCGAACAGCTCGGACTCCAGCAGGCTGTCCGGCAGCGCCCCGCAGCTCTGGGCCACGAACGGCCGCGCGCGGCGCGTGCCGTTGGCGTGGATGAGGTGCGCGAACAGCTCCTTGCCGGTGCCGGTCTCGCCCAGGATCAGCACGCTGGTGTCGCCTTCGAGGATTTTTCGAGCGAGGGCGACCGCGTGTTGCAGCCCGCTGTTCGCCCCCACCAGGTTGTCGAACGAGGCGGGCTTCTCGCGGCCGGCGGCGGCCTCGCGGCGGAGCGCGTTGTAGGCCAGCTCCAGCTCGTCGCGCAGCCGCGCGTTCTCGCCCTGGAGCCGCCAGCGCTCGGCGGCCCGCCGCACCGCGAGCAGCAGCTCGCTCGGATCCCACGGCTTGGGCACGAAGTGGTAGATGCGCCCGGTGTTGATCGCCTCCATCAGGCTGTCCACGTCGGTGTACGCGGTCAGCACGATTCGCATCGCGTCCGGCGTCCGCTCCTGGCTGCGCCGCAGCAGCTCGATGCCGGTCATGCCCGGCATGCGCTGGTCGGTCAGGATCACCGCCACGTCGCGCTCGGCCGCGAGGCAGGCGAGGGCCTCCTCGCCGTGGCCGGCGCGGAGCACGCGGAACTCGGCGGCGAGGATCGCCTCGAGCGCGTCCAGCACGCGCGGCTCGTCGTCCACGATCAGGATGGTCGTCTCGTCCACGGGGTCTCGCGCTCGGTCGGGGGTGCCGGCGCGCGGGTCGGCCGGCGCCTGGCTCCCGATGATAGGGCCCTCGCGGCCGGAAGTCATCCGCGTCCGGCCGGGCGGCTCACCGGGAGCCGGATGGTGAACGCGGCCCCGCCCCCCGCCGGGCTCTCGGCCTGGATCTCCCCGCCGTGGCGCTTCACGATCTCGTAGCTGATGGAGAGGCCGAGCCCGGTGCCCTCGCCCACCGGCTTGGTGGTGAAGAACGGATCGAACACCCGCGGCAGGACGTCCGCGGAGATGCCGGGGCCGCTGTCCGCCACCCGCACCAGCGCGAGGTCGCCCTCCCGCCGCGTCTCGATCGTGATCGTCCCGGGCCCGGAGATGGCCTGCGCCGCGTTGGCGAGGACGTTCAGCAGCACCTGGTCGAGCTGCGAGCGCACGCACTCCACCGGGCCGATCTGTCCGAAGCGGCGCTCGACCGTGACCCGGTCCCGCAGCAGGTGGCCGAGAAGGGTGAGGCTCGACTCGATCTCCTCGTGCAGGTCGACCGGCTGCCACACGTCGTCGGGCGCGCGGGTGAACACCCGGAGGTCGCCCACGATCTTGCGGGTCCGGTCCGCCCCCTCCCGGATGCCCGCGATCATCCGGTCCAGGTAGGTGAGCGCGTAGTCGATGCGCAGCTCCTCCCGGCGCGCGGCCAAATGCTCCCGCTCCGACGCGGGCAGGGCGACCGCCTGGTAGCTCTCCAGCATCGAGCGCAGCCGGCGCACGAAGTCCTCCAGCGTGGTCACGTTCGAGGAGATGAACCCGATCGGGTTGTTGAGCTCGTGGGCCACGCCCGCCACCAGGCGGCCGACGGAGGCCATCTTCTCCCGCTGGATGAGCTGGGCCTGGGTGGCCTGCAGATCGCGATAGGCCGCCCGCAGCTCCTCGTTGGCGGTGCGGACCTGCTCGGTCCGGATGCGCACCGTGTCCTCGAGGCCGCGCGACATCTCCTCGATGGTCTGGAAGCTCTGCGCCTTGTCGAGCGCGAGCGCGACGTGGTTGGCCACCGTCACCAGGAGGTCCACGTCCGGATGGCCGAAGCGACCGGGCTCGCGCGCGGTCACCGCGAGGAGGCCGAAGAGCCGCTCGCCCACCCGCAGGGGCGCGGCGGCCACGCTGCGGGCGCCCGCGCGGGCCAGGGCGCGGCACGCCGGATCGGGATCGACCCGCGCGTCGCCGACCAGCACCGGCTGTCCCTCCAGCACGGTGCGCGCGATCGCGCTGTCGTCTCCGTCGAGGGTCAGGGTCAGCTCCGGGCCCGGCGCCCCGTCGGGGGACGCGCCGCGGGTGCGATGGGCGCGGAGGGTGCGCCCGGCACGGTCGGCCAGCAGGAGACACGCCTCCTGGTAGCCGGTGCGGTCGGCGAGGCGGCCGAGCGCCTGATCGTAGATCTTCTCCGGGTCGAGGGTGCCGCTCACCGCCGCGCTCAGATCGGTGAGGAGCGAGAGCTGCTCGATGCGGGTCTCGAGCTCGCCGAACTTCTTCTCGAGCTCGCGGTTGGAGTAGATGATCTCCTCCGATTGCAGATCCAGCAGGTGCTGGGTGTGCTGTCGCCGCTCGCTCTCCCGCAGCGCGTAGCCGATGGCCACGCCGGCCAGCGCGGGCAGGGGCACCACCGCGAGCTGCGACCACTCGATCCCGCGGGCGAGCGCGGCCACCGCCATGAGGGCGGAGCCGGCCAGCCCGGCCAGGGCCACCAGCCAGAAGGCGACGCCCAGGGTGGGGTTCTGCCAGCGCACGTCCCAGCGGCAGGCGTCGTCGCCGCGGGCCGCGCAGGTGTGCTCGATGACGCGGGCCCGGGGCAGGCCCCAGTTGGTGGGGAGCCGCTCGACCTGCACCTTGAACCAGGTGCACGCCCAGAGCGGGAGACGATAGCCGGGGAGCGGGGTCCAGCGGAAGGTGGCGCGCCGGCGGCCGAGCTCCGGGACGTCCAGCCGGACGAAGCGGCACTGGGCCCCGAAGATCGAGGTGGCCCGCTGGTAGGCGCCGCGGGGATGGCCGATGCCCATCGAGTAGGTGCCGATGTAGGAGCGCTCCTCGCGGGGCTTCCAGTCCATGAAGGACTCGCCGAAGCGACGGGCCCAGCGCTCCTCGTCCGGCTCGTGCATGAGCCGGCGGCACGCCGCCACCATCTCGTCGGCGACCGCGAGCGGGATCCAGTTGTGGTCCGCCATCAGGTCGTCGCGCGACCGTCCCGCGATGCGGCAGATCGTGGCCACCCCGTCGGGACCCACCTCGCGCTCCACCAGCGGGATGAGCCCCTTGGCGAACACGCAGTTGACCTCGCCCGGCATGGCGAGGGGCCTCGGTCAGGCCCGCGGGACGCGCGTCATCGGCGCGCGCCGTCGAGGAGGGGAGCGATCAGCCGCGCGGCCCGCCGGGCGCCGTCGCGCTCCACCGGGCGCGAGGCCGCCGGCCGCGCGAGCGCGTCGGCCGCGGCCTGCGCGAGGGCGTCGGCGTCGGTCGCCGCGTAGTCGAGGCGCACGCCGGCCCCGTAGCGAGCCAGCCGGTGGGGCACGTGGAAGCTCTGCTCGAAGTGGTTGCGCAGCGGGAAGTAGAGGAAGGGCCGGCCCGCGGCGGTGAGCTCCATGCAGGTGCTGAGGCCGCCCTGCACGATGGCGAGGTCGCAGGCGGCGAGGTGCGCGTAGAGATCGGGCACGAACGCGCGGTACTCCACCCCGGGCGTCGGCGGCAGCGTGGCCGGATCGATGCGCGGCCCGGTCACCACCACCAGGCGCAGGCCGTCCACGCGCCGGCGCAGGACGGGCGCGGCGGCCACGACCTTCCGGAGCAGGTGCTGCCCCACCGCGGTGCCGCCCACCGCGGCCAGCACCACGCGCTCGTCGGGCCGGAAGCCGAGGCGCGCCCGCAGCGCCTCCCGGTCCGCGAAGGCGTCGGGATCGAAGGGCAGCACGTAGCCCGGGAACTGGTAGTGGGCCGCGGTCCAGTCGCGGATCGCGGGCAGACCCGGTCCGAAGGTGCCCTCCACGATGTCGGCGGGGCTGCCCACGAAGAGGGCGAGGTCGCGCACGCGCGGGAAGCGCTCCACCTGCTCGATCATCTCCGCGTTGTAGTCGGCGGCCACGCGCGCCTCCCGGGAGGCGGGGTCGCGGTCCATCGGCAGCCAGCCCACGAAGTCGGTGAGCCACGCGAACGGGGTCCGCTTCACCTCCGGGTTCTCGTGCAGGTAGTAGTCGACCTCCCAGGCCTCGTCGCCGATCACCAGGTCGTAGGGCTCGGCCTCCAGCAGGTCGTGCAGCACCATGAAGTTGGCGAGCAGGATCTCGTCCATCTCGCGCCAGGCCTGGAACACGTGCAGCTCGTGCTCGCCCGCCTCCGACTCGATGTGCGCGCTCTCCCCGGACAGGAGGCGGCTCGCGGGATGGATGGTCTCGCCCCGCGCCTGCAGCACCCGCGTCACCGGGTCCTGGGCCAGCCAGTGGATCTCGAGGTCCGGCACCAGCGCCCGCAGCTCGCGCGCGATCGAGACGTCGCGCAGGGAGTGGCCGAGGCCGATCGGGCTCGACACCACGAGCGCACGTCGTGGGCGGGCCATCGCCCGGCGCCAGGTGCGGGCGGGCGCCCGCCCCGGCTCCAGGAAGTCGCGGAGCAGGCGGTTGATCCGGACCGGGTCGCGCAGCTGCGGCCCGTGGCCGCTGCCCTCCAGCGCGACCAGGCGCGAGCCCTTGATGGCGGCGTGGGTGCGCTCGGCGAGCGCGAAGGGCCGCACGTGATCGTCGGTGCCGTGGAGGATCAGGGTCGGGACCTGCACGCGCGGCAGGATCTCGGCGAGGGTGTGCCGGCCGCGCCACTCCCTCACGGTGGCGATCAGCGTCTCCGGGTCGACCTCGAGACCCCACGCCACCCCATCCTCCCACGCCTTGGTCGAGTGCGGCTCGGTGAAGAGCTGGCCCATGAAGAACTCGACGAAGTCGCGATAGTGCGCGCGCCAGTAGTGGGCGTTGTACTTCTCCCACCCCTCGTAGCGCTCGCGCGGAGCCAGGAAGCTCTGCCCCACGATCGGCCGGTCGTCGAGGGCCACCGCCGTGAGCGCCAGGCGCTCCACGCGCGCCGGGTGCGTGGCCGCGAGGATCACCCCGATCCACGCGCTGCGCGAGAGGCAGACCAGGCTCACGCGCTCGGCCCCCACCGCGTCCATCACCGCCAACGCGTGCTCGGCCATGCGGTCGTGGTCGTAGCCGGTGGCCGGACGGTCCGAGCGGCCGCAGCCCGCCGGATCGTAGGTGACGACGCGGGCGTGGCGGCTCAGGTAGGGGATCTGCATCTTCCACGATCGCGAGTCGACGATCTGCCACGGCGGGATCAGGAGGAGGGTGCGATCGCCCTGGCCGTGCTCCTCCCAGTAGAGGCGCACCCCGCCCGCGGTGGCGTGGCCGGTCCGGTCCGGCTCGCGCGCGCGCATCAGCGGGCCTCCAGCAATCCGGCGAGCAGCGTCGCGGCCCGCTCGGTCCCGTCCGCCCGGACCGGGGCCCACGACGCGGGCCGGCCCAGACGGTCGGCGATGATCGCCCCGAGGGCCTCCGCGGTGGTGGCGTCGAAGTCGAGGCGCAGCCCCGCGCCCAGCCGGCTCAGCCGCCGGGCCACGTGGAGCTGCTGCTCGAAGTGGTTGCGGAGCGGGAAGTAGAGGAAGGGGGTGCGGAGCGCGGCCAGCTCCATGGTGGTGGAGAGCCCACCCTGCACGATGGCGAGGTCCGCCGCCGCGTGGTGCTCGAAGAGGTTCGGCACGAAGGGCTTCACCTCGATGCGCGCGCCCGGCGGCACCTCGATCGACTCGAGGCGGGGACCCGCGACCAGGATCATGCGGGTGTCCGGGAGGCGTCCGGCCAGCGTGGCGAAGGCGGTCGCGCACTTCTGGAGGAGGTGGCGGCCGGCCCGCGTGCCGCCGACCGAGACCAGGATCACCCGCTCGTCGTCGCGGTAGCCGAGCCGGCGGCGCAGGGCCGCGCGATCCGCGCAGGCGCGCGGGTCGAAGTGCAGGGGATAGCCCGCGAAGCGGAAGTGCGTCCGGGCCCACTCCCGCATGTTGGGCAGGTCGGTGCCGAACTCCTGATCGAGGACGTCCTCCTCGTCCCCCACCATGATCGAGAGGTCGCGCACGTCGGGGTGGCGGCGCAGGTGGTCGACGTTCTCCGCGTTCTTCTCCCAGCAGCGCTGGTACTCGGTGGAGGTCCGATCGTCGCGCATCGGGAGCATGCCGATGAAGTCGGTGAGGAACGCGTAGGGCGCCCGCTTGAGGTCGGGGTTCTCGTGCAGATAATAGTCGAGGTCCCAGCCCTCGTCCCCCACCCACAGGTCGTAGCGCTCGCGGTCCACCAGGTCGGCGAAGGTCATGAAGTTGGCGGTCATGATCTCGTCCATGTCCCAGAGCGCGTTGAACGCGTGCAGCTCGTGGTCGGCGGCCCAGCTCTCGAAGTGCGCGCTCTCGTTCAGGAGCAGGCGGGAGGCGGGATGCAGGCGCTCCCCCCAGTGCTCCACCATGCGGTCCGACGGGCCCGCGGCCAGGAAGTCGACCGTCACGTCGGGATATCGCTCGCGCAGGGCCCGGGCGATGGCGAGATCGCGCTGGATGTGGCCGAGGCCGATCGGGCTCGAGAGCCACAGCACGCGCCGCGCGCTCTCGCCCCGTCGCGGGCGCGGCGGGGGCTCGACGGGCACCGTGCGCTCGGTCCCGCGCGGGATGCGGACGGGCTCGACGGCCCCCTCCTGCACGAAGTCGCGGATGAGCCGGTTGACCTTGACCGCCTCGCGGCCGAAGAGGCCGTGGCCGCCGTCCTCGAAGGTCACCAGGCGCGCCCCCGGGATCGCGGCGACCATCTTCTGCGCGTGCCGGTACGGCACGATGCGGTCCCGCGTGCCGTGGATGGCCAGGGTGGGCACCCGCACCTGGGGCAAGAGGTGGTGGAGGTCGATGCCGTCGAGGGCCCGGAGCGACTCCACCAGGATCTCGGCGGTGGTCTCGCCGGCCCACGCCACCCCGTCCTCCACGCCCTTGAGGGAGTGCGGCTCCGGGAACATCCGGGTGAAGAGGCGCCGGCGCCAGCCGTCGAAGTCATCGCGAATCACCGGGGCCACCCGCTCCTCGAAGGGCCCCGGCACCGACTCCGCGTACTGGCCGCAGAGCAGGATCAGGTGCGAGAGCCGCTCCGGGTGGTCGACCGCGTACCGGAACGCGAGCGGCCCCGCGCAGGAGAACGCCACCAGCGCGAAGGGCGCTCGCGTTGCGTCCTCGATCACCGCGGCGAGGTCGGCGTAGCGGCTGTCGAGGTCGTAGCCGGTGGCGGGACGGTCCGAGCGGCCGTTGCCGCGCTGGTCCATCGTGATCACGCGGAAGTACCGGGAGAGGTACGGCACCTGGTGCTTCCACATGCGGCTGTGGGTCACCACCTGGCAGGGCGGCAGCAGGAAGAGGTCGCGCTCGCCGCTGCCGGTCGCCTGGTAGAAGATCTTGGCGTCGGGCCGATTGACGTACATGCGCGGTCGGCTCAGGCGCTCCGCCGGCGGGTGAGCTCGTAGAGCACGAGCGCGGCGCCCCCGCGCACGGTGTGGCGCTTGTCCGCGGGCCGGATGTGGAGCGTGGTGGTGTCCAGCACCGCGGGCAGGGTGCGGCGGCGCATCCGCCCCAGCAGGTCTTCGCGCAGCCCGGCCAGCGAGGCGGCCACCCCGCCGGTGAGCACGACCACGTCGGGATTGAGCAGGTTGGCGACGCCGCCCAGCACCATCGCCAGCGCCTCGCACGCCTGGTCGACCACCTCGCGGGCCAGCGCGTCGCCCGCCGCGGCGGCCGCGAACACGCCCTGCGCGTCGATCCGCGCCGGATCGCCCCCGGCCCGGGCCAGCACCGCGGAGCCGGGATGGGCGGCCAGCCGCTCGCGGGCGCGCTCCGGGATGAGGCGGCCGGAGAGATAGCTGGTGAGGCAGCCGACCGCGCCGCAGACGCACCGCGGCCCGTCCAGGCTGACCGCCATGTGACCGATCTCGCCCGCGGTGTTGAGCGAGCCGCGGAGCAGGCCGCCGTTGATCACGATCCCGCCCCCGATCCCGGTCCCCACCGCGACGATGACCAGCGAGGAGACGCCCCGTCCGAGCCCCCAGGTCCACTCGGCGAGGGCGAGGGCGTTGACGTCGTTGTCGGCGAAGACGGCCAGCCCGGTGCGCTCGCCGATCAGGCGCGCGAGCGGCATCCCGGCCAGCTCGGACATCCAGTGGCCGTCCGTCGGGCGCATCACGCCCTTCTCGACGTCGACGAGGCCGGGCAGCCCCACGCCGATGCCTCGCACCCGCTGGCTTCGCGCGGCCGCCCGGGCAAGGAGACGCTCCACCAGGGTGAGGATCGTGGCCGCGGCGGTGCCCGGCACGTCGCTGCGCGCCTGCACGGTGTCCACGACGGTGCCGTCGGGAGTGACGAGCCCCGCCGAGATCGTCGACGCGCCGACGTCTACCCCGATGACCGGATCAGACATGGATTGCCCGGCCCAGAACGGGCAAGCGGTGTGCCAGCCGCAAGTGCCCGCCGATCCGTATCGCCACCGGGACCGGGTGCAAGCCTGCCTTGCGGGCCGCGCCGGCGTGTGCCGCAAGGGCGCGTCGCGGCTCGCCGCCCGGCCGCAAGGTCGCGTGGCGGCCCACGCGCAAGCTCGTCATGCGGCGGATCGGCGTCGTCGCTCGCGGTGTCGGCGGTCCTGCCACGTGGAGTTGCGGGCTCATCGCTCGGGTGCACCGAGAGCTTGCGGTGCCAAGCGCCCGGAAATCAAGTGGCGCCTCCCGCGCGCCGGCCCCGGGCCGCAAGGCGATCTTGCGGCCGGCGGAGCGCACGTGGCGCGATCTCGCGCGGATCGGTCTCGGCACGGCGCTTGCCCGCGAGAGCGAGGCCGCACGACGGCCACTCGAACACGACGAGCCACTCGAGGAGGAAGATGCGATGCCCTGGCACACGGTAGAGACCGAGGTTCCCCGAGCGACGCGCTCCGTCGCGTACGCCCACCACACGGAGACCGGCGATCCGGTGGTCTGCATCCACGCGAGCGCCAGCTCGGCGACACAGTGGATGTCTCTGGTGGACCGGCTGGGTGATCGCCATCGCCCGCTCGCCGTCGACCTCCACGGCGCCGGACGCAGCCCGTCGTGGCGCGGCGGTCGGCCGCTCACGCTCGCCGACGAGGTGGCGCTGCTCGAGCCCGCCCTGGCCGCCACCGGAGCGCGCTTCCATCTGGTCGGCCACTCCTACGGAGCCGCGGTGGCGCTGAAGGTCGCCCTCATGCATCCGCACTGGGTCGCCTCGCTGACCGTGTTCGAGCCGGTGCTGTTCTCGCTGCTGATGACCGACGATCCCGAGCGACCCGCCGCGCGGGAGATCGGCGCGGTGCGGGCCGACACCTCCGCCGCGATCGACCGCGGCGACCTGCACGGCGCGGGCGCCCGCTTCGTGGATTACTGGACGGGCGCCGGCACGTGGGCCGCGATGTCCGAGCGGCGGCGGGCCGCGATCGCCGCCGCGATGAGCGGTCTCAAGGACCAGTGGCACGCGGTGTTCGAGGAGCCCACCCCGCGGGCCGCGCTCGCGCGGCTGGACATGCCCGCTCTCTGCCTGATCGGAGGCCGCTCGCCCGAGTCCTCGCGCTCGGTCTCCCGGCTGCTGGTGAAGACGCTGCCGCGCGTGATGGCCGTCGAGCTGGAGGGCGTCGGCCACATGGGGCCGGTCACCCACGCGGAGCGCGTCAACGCGTTGATCGAGCAGCACCTCGAAGGCCTGGCGCGACGGTTCTGAGACGGATGGCCGCCGCCGGCCTCCTCGCTCCCGGACGGAGGCTCCGGGACGCGCACCCGCAAACCCCAACCCGCAACCATCGAATGGGCGAATAGCCCGGCACAGGAGGATCACATGGGCGCAGTCGAGACGAAGATGGATCCGAGCAAGGTCGAGGCGTTCTTCGGCAAGGTCGTGCAGGACGTCGGGGCCACGCTGCACGCGGGGCTGGTGCTCATCGGCGACCGGCTCGGCCTGTACCGGGCGATGGCGGGCAGCGAGGGGGTGACGCCGGCGGAGCTGGCCAAGCGCACCGGCACCCACGAGCGGTACGTGCGCGAGTGGCTGTCGGCCCAGGCCGCGGGCGGCTACGTGGACTACCAGCCGGCCACCGGCCGCTTCACGCTGCCCCCGGAGCACGCCTTCCTGCTGCTCGACGCGGACCTGCCGGGCGCGTTCCAGCTCGGAGTGGGCTCGGTGCGCGACGAGGCCAAGGTCGCGGACGCCTTCCGCACCGGGGCGGGGGTGGGCTGGCACGAGCACGACCAGTTCGTCTACGAGGGGTGCGAGCGCTTCTTCCGCCCCGGCTACGCGATGCACCTGGTCGGGGAGTGGATCCCCGCGCTGGAGGGCGTGAAGGCGAAGCTCGAGAAGGGCGGCCGCGTGGCCGACGTGGGCTGCGGCCACGGGGCCTCGACGATCATCATGGCGAAGGCGTTCCCCCGCTCCACGTTCACCGGCTTCGACTACCACGCCGCGTCGATCGAGTGGGCCCGTCGCGCCGCCGACAAGGCGGGAGTGGGCGACCGGGTCACCTTCGAGGTCGCCCCGGCCAAGGAGTACCCCGGCAGCGGCTACGACCTCGTCACCTTCTTCGACTGCCTGCACGACATGGGCGACCCGGTCGGCGCGGCCAAGCACGTCCGTGCGTCGCTGGCGCCGGGCGGGACCTGGATGGTGGTGGAGCCGATCGCCAACGACAAGCTGGAGGACAACTTCAACATCGTGGGGCGGCTCTACTACTCGGCCTCCACGCTGCTCTGCACGCCCGCGTCGCTCAGCCAGGAGGTCGGGCTGGCGCTCGGCGCCCAGGCGGGTGAGAAGCGGCTGCGCGACGTGATGCAGCAGGCCGGCTTCACGAAGGTGCGCCGGGTGGCCCAGACCCCGGCCAACATGATCCTCGAAGTCGGCGCCTAGTCACGCTCGGGGTCAGGTCTTACATTCATACATTGTCGGAATGTAAGACCTGACCCCGCCGGGTTACTTGATCAGGCCGTAGAACTGGCCCGCGTTCTCGCAGGTGATCTTACGGGTGACCTCGGTCGGCAGGTGGCCGAACTGCTCGGCGATGTACTTGGAGGAGTCGGGCCACACCCCGTCGCCGTGCGGGTAGTCGGAGCCCCACATCAGGGTCTCCACGCCCATGTCCTCGATCAGCTTGGTGCCGATGCGGTCGAACTGGAAGGTGGCCTTGCACTGCCGCCGCCAGTAGTCGCTCGGCTTCATGGTGAGGCCGAGGTCGGTGAAGCGGTCCTCCCACTCGAAGTCCATGCGGTCGAGCGCGTATGGCACCCAGCCGATGCCGGACTCGCCGAAGGCGATGCGCACGTTGGGATAGCGCTCCAGCACCGCGGCTCCGATGATCGCGGCCAGGATGTTCACCAGGTTCATCTGGAAGGCGGAGACCACCGTGAAGAACGCGGCGCGCCGGGTGAGCCCCTTCTGCTTCTCCAGCACGTTGGGCGGCAGGGCCGGGAAGGTGTGGAAGTGAAGCGGCAGGCTCACGTCGTTGACCGCCTTCCACAGGGGCTCCCACGTCGGGTGCCACATCGGCTCCATGTCCCAGGAGCACGAGAGCTCCATGCCGCGCAGCCCGAGCTTGGCCACCCGGTAGACCTCCTGCACCGCCGCCTCGATGTCGCCGTAGGGCAGGCAGGCCAGCCCGATGAAGCGGTCCGAGTCGTGGCGGCAGAAGTCCACTAGCCAGTCGTTGTAGATGTGGAACATCTCGGTGGCCGCTTCGTGGTCGTTGAGCCGCGTGGCCGCGCCGAGGATGCCGTAGATCACTTCCGCCTGCACCCCGTCGCGGTCCATGTCCTTCGCCCGCAGCTCCGGAGTGGTCGGCCGGGCGACGCCCTTCTTGCCGTCATCGTACAAACCGGTGGACGCCATGACGTCGACGCGATGGTGCTTGCCCGGCTCGTACTTGGAGCCCGCCGGCCCCACCCCGCCCCACAGCCCGAAGCTGGTGCCGTTCTTGGCCGTCCAGTACCGCCCGTCGGGGCCGTCGGTCACGTAGGGCATGCGGTCCTTGAGCGCCGCCGACGCATTCGCGGTGAAGAGATCCGGCGGGATCCAGGGCAGGTCGATGTGGCAGTCGGCGGAGATCCGTTGGTAGCGCATGACGCCCCCCTTGCTCGGTGAGCCGCTCGCGTGTCGCGTGTGGACAGAGCCTAGCCACCGCCCGCGGCCCAGTCAAGCCGGGCGCCTTGACTCGGGCCGGGCCCCGCGGCACCATGCCCGGACCGCCATGCTCCAGGGCATCCGCGTCCTCGACCTCTCGCGCGTGATCGCGGGCCCCTATGCCGCGGCCCTGCTCGGCGACCTGGGCGCCGACGTGATCAAGGTGGAGCGGCCCGGCCGCGGCGACGACATGCGCTCCCTCCGCGGCGATGGGCGCATGAGCGCGTCCTTCGCGGCGGTCAACCGCAACAAGCGCGGCATCGCGGTCGATCTCCAGAAGCCGGAGGGCGCCCGGCTGGCCTTCGAGCTGGCGCGGCGCGCCGACGTGGTGCTGGAGAACTTCCTGCCCGGAGTGGCCGCCCGCCTCGGCCTCGGCTATCCCGCGATCAGCGCCGCGAACCCGGCGGTGGTCTACGCGTCGGTCACCGGCTTCGGTCAGACCGGCCCGCTCGCGCGCAAGCCCGGCTACAACACCATCGCCCAGGGCATGAGCGGTCTCATGTCCCTGACCGGCATGCCGGGCGATCCGCCCACGCGCGTCGGCGGCTCGGTCTCCGACGTGGCCGCCTCCTACATGGCCTTCGGCATGATCAACGCCGCGCTGGTACACCGGCTCCGCACCGGGGTGGGCCAGCACGTGGACGTGAGCCTGATCGGGGCGAGCCTCGGCCTGCTGCCGGATCCGGTCTCGATCTACTTCGACACCGGCGAGCGGCCGCAGCGCGCGGGGAACCGCAACCTGCACCTGTCGCCCGCGGAGGCGTTCCGCGCCGGGGACGGCTTCGTCAACGTGGTGCTGATGAATCCCGACCAGTGGGGCCGATTCTGCGCCGCCCTGGGCGACCACGCGATGGAGACCGACCCGCGCTTCGCCACGAACGCGGCCCGCCTTCAGAATCACCCCGCCTTCAAGGCGCGCGTGGAGGGCATCCTCGGCACCGCGCCGGCCCGGGAGTGGGTGGCGCGGCTCGAGGCGGGCGGCATCGCGGCGGGGCCGATCTACGAGTTTCACGAGGTGTTCGAGGATCCGCAGGTGCGCCACGTGGGCATGGTGGCCGAGGTCGAGCAGCCGGGGTCGGGGAAGGTGAAGATGCTCACGTTCCCGGGCCGCGCTTCCGCCACCCCGCCGCGCATCGACCGGCCCGCGCCGTTCCTCGGACAGCACACCGCGGAGGTGCTGGAGGAGCTGGGCCTCTCCCGTGAGGAGATCGATCGGCTCGCGGCCGCGGGCGTGATCGTGCTCGGCGAGCAGCCCGCGTAACCCGCTCCGCGACCGTTGCTGCTCGCGCCGCTGGCCGCGCTGCTGCTGTCCGGCTGCGCGGTCGTGCCCGTCGCCGCCGCCGTACGCCCATGTGCGGCCGGCGCCCCGCGTCACCTGCGTCTATCCCGCGTACCCGTACGGGTACGCGCCTCGCTACTATCGCCACTGGTCGCGCCGACCGGAGCCAGCGCAGCGCATCCCCGCGCTGGCGTCCCGGCACTTCGCGTCG
>Ga0207689_10000699_pt1 | contig 32122 bp, 23 predicted proteins | sample KBSMisM52_FD_184312 | JGI IMG/M metagenome (GOLD analysis project Ga0207689, IMG submission 184312) | Miscanthus rhizosphere microbial communities from Kellogg Biological Station, Michigan, USA - KBS Miscanthus M5-2 (SPAdes) (version 2) | ecosystem: Host-associated > Plants > Roots >...
CTGGCTGAGACGCGTCATGCACATCAGGCGCGGCTTGCCGTTGATCTCCGCCGAGCACGAGCCGCACTTGCCGGCCTTGCAGTTCCACCGCACGGCGAGATCCGGCGCCTGCTCGGCCTGGATCTTGTGCACGACGTCGAGCACCACCATGCCGTCCGTCACTTCGGTGTCGAACGTCTGGAAGGTGCCGTCGCCATCCTGATGCGTGCGCCAGATCTTGAACGTTGCGTGCGCCATTACGACTTCTGCTCCTCGATGACTTGCTTGAGGTGATCGGGAATCGGCGGAATCGGGATCCGCGACAGCTGCATGCCGCCGCCCGACACCTGCTTCACCATCATGTTGATGGTCGCGAATTCGTTGACCTTGTCCGGGTAGTCGTCGCGGAAGTGGCCGCCGCGGCTTTCCCGGCGCTCGATAGCCGACCGCGCGATGGCTTCCGACACCGCCAGCAGGTTGCGGAGGTCGATCGCCGTGTGCCAGCCGGAGTGGAACTCGCGGTGGCCATCCACGCCCACGCGGGCCGCCCGCTCGTTGAATCCGGCTATGCGGGTGAGCGCGTCCTTCATCTCACCCTCGAGGCGCACGATGCCGACGAGCGCCTGCATCGACTCCTGCAGATCCGCCTGCACCTTGTAGGGATTCTCCCCGGTGCCGCCGCGCTCGAACGGCGCCAGCGACCCCTGAATGGCCTGGCTCACCGCGCCGTCGTCCACGCGGGTCGCGCCCTGTTTCTTGGCGAAGTCCGCCGCGTATTCGCCGGCGCGTTTGCCGAACACGATCAGGTCCGACAGCGAGTTGCCGCCCAGACGGTTGGCGCCGTTGATGCCCGAGGCGCACTCCCCCGCCGCGAAGAGGCCGGGGATGGTGGACATCTGGGTGTCGGCGTCCACGCGGATGCCGCCCATGATGTAGTGCGTCGTCGGGCCGACTTCCATCGGCTCCTTGGTGATGTCGAGGTCGGCGAGCTCCTTGAACTGGTGATACATGCTCGGGAGCTTGCGCTTGATGTGGCCCTCGGAATCCTTGATCTTCTCCTTGATCCAGGCGATGTCGAGGAACACGCCGCCGTGCGGAGATCCGCGCCCGGCCTTCACCTCGCGGTTGATGCAGCGCGCCACGTGGTCGCGGGTGAGGAGCTCCGGCGGACGGCGCGCGCTCTTGTCGTTCTGGGTGTAGCGCCAGCCCTCTTCCTCGTCCGCGGCCGTCTGCGGTTTGTAGTTGTCCGGGATGTCGTCGAACATGAAGCGGCGGCCTTCGCTGTTCTTCAGCACGCCGCCTTCACCGCGCACGCCCTCGGTCACCAGGATGCCGCGCACGCTCGGCGGCCACACCATGCCCGTCGGGTGGAACTGGATGAACTCCATGTCGATGAGCTCGGCACCGGCCCGATAGGCCAGCGCGTGCCCGTCGCCCGTGCCCTCCCAGCTGTTGCTGGTGATCTTGTAGGCGCGGCCCACGCCGCCCGTGGCCAGCACCACCGCCTTGGCGTTGAACACGTGGAACCGCCCGCGCTCCCGGTCGTAGGCCACGCAGCCCGCCGCGCGCCCGCCATCGAGAATCAGCTCGATCACGGTGTGTTCCATGTGCACGGTCATGCCCGTGTGGATCGCGTGGTCCTGCAGCGTGCGAATCAGCTCGAGCCCCGTCCGGTCGCCGACGTGCGCCAGCCGCGGATAGCGGTGGCCGCCGAAGTTGCGCTGGTTGATGCGCCCGTCGGACGTGCGGTCGAACACCGCGCCCCACGCTTCCAGCTCGCGCACGCGGTCCGGCGCCTCCTTGGCGTGGATCTCGGCCATGCGCCAGTTGTTCACGTACTGGCCGCCGCGCATGGTGTCGGCGAAGTGCACTTTCCAGCTGTCGCGGTCGTCGTTGTTGGCCATGGCGGCGGCCATGCCGCCTTCGGCCATCACCGTGTGCGCCTTGCCCAGCAGCGACTTGCAGATGAGCCCGACGGACACGCCGGCGTTGGCGGCCTCGATCGCCGCGCGCAGCCCGGCGCCGCCGGCGCCGATGATGAGCACGTCGTAGGTGTAGGTGGCGTGCGCCGACATCAGAGGATCCTCCAGTCCGACCAGATCCCCATCGAGCACAGGCGCACGTAGACGTCGCAGAAGGCCACGGAGAACAGGCTGCAGTAGGCGAAGAGCTGGTGCTTGTAGTTGAGCGCGCTCGAGCAGTTGTAGCAGGCCTGCCGCACCGGCGACTTCGAGATCTCGTCCTTCACCCCGCCCGACAGGTGACGGATCGAGTGACAGCCCAGCGTGTACGACGAGAGCAGGACCACGTTCACAGCCAGCACGATGGTGCCGAGGCCGATGCCGAACTCCTTGCCGCCGCCGGGCGCCTCGAACCACAGCGCCTTCCACACGTCGTACGACAGCATGAACAGGAACAGGACCGCGACGTAGGCGAAATAGCGGTGCACGTTCTGCAGCACCAGCGGGAACCAGCGCTCGCCGCGATAGTGGGTGCCGCGCGGTTCGCCCACCGAGCACGAAATGGGGTCGGACCAGAACGCCTTGTAGTAGGCGCCGCGGTAGTAGTAGCAGGTGAAGCGGAAGAGGCCGGGGAACGGCAGGATGATGAGCGCCGGCGAGAACGGCAGCAGCGCCGGCCACCAGCCCGGCTTGGGCCCGAACCAGGCGTGCTCCCCTTCGCCGAAGATTACCGGGGAGTAGAACGGCGAAAGATACGGACCGAAGGTGTAGTGCGCGTTCTGAAACGCCGCCCAGGTGGCGTAAACCACGAAGCCGCCGAGCACCATGAACACGACCAGCGGCTCAACCCACCACGCATCACGGCGGTACGTGTCACCGTACCCACGCGGTACGAACTTCACCGGAACTGCTTCCATCCGACCTCCCAAACCTCTTTACGTTAGTCGGCCGATGGCCGGGAAGGCAAGTCACTGGAACTGGATCAGAGCCAGATCGATTCCGTCCTTCGGATTCCGCGTGTAGACCAGCCCGCGGCCGTCTGGGGTGACCGTCAAGGAGTTCACCGGGCCGGTAAGCGACCGAGGCGCCACCTCCACGCTCCTTCTCTGCGCGTAGTCGAAGAAGCGCAGCCCCGTATAGCGTCCTTGCTCGTCCTGTCCGGTGTAATAGACGCCTTGCGATACGGGCGCGAAGTACCCGATGGGCCCCCTGACATCCTCGACGAGGCGCTCCTCCGAGTTCGCTCTCGGATCTCCGGCAAGAGAGCGCGCGAAAAGGCCCGGACGGTCGTTCTTGATGTAGAGCACCCGGCCGTCGGAGGTCTCGGTCGCAGATTTACCCTCGAACCACCGCTCCATCTCGTGCTCGTTCTTCCCGGCGCTCTCCGCCGGCACTCGAAAGAGATGCATTTCGCTGCCCCCGATCCGCCGCGAGCAGTACACGAATTCGCCACTGCGCGACCACGAGGGGATATTGCACCCCGGCACGTCGTGAGTGATTTGCCGTGGAACCGGTTGGGCCTCGGTCGCATCGATCACGTAGATCTGCGGTTCGGCCCCCATCCGGGCAAAGAATGCGACGTGCCGGTTGTCGGGCGACCAGTGGGGCACGCCAAGACTCTGCACTCCAAGTCTCGTCAGCGGCCTCAGGTTGCCTCCATCGGCATCCGTCATCCACAGTTCCGGAGCGCCGCTTCGCTGGTTGACGAAGACGACGCGTTTGCCGTCCGGCGAATAGTCCGGATTGTTGCTACTGCTCCCGAGGCTGGACAGCACCGCTGGCGGTCCGCCGGACACGCCCGCGGCTCGAAGAGGAATCGTCCAGATGCGTGCCCCCGGCACGTTTTGTTGCGCGGCGACGATCCGCAGAGAACGTGCCGTCTCTCGTCCCGATACCGCGATACCCGCCAGCCGCTCGCCCGACATGTAGACCTGTTCCGCGGCCACACCCGCTTCCCATTCCAGAATTCGCTCTCGCTCCGAGAAGAACAGCCGCCTGTTGTCAGCCCACACGGGCGATGCCGGGGCTCTCCCATCGACAGGGACGGTGGCGGGCCCACCCAGTGCCTTCATTCCCTCACCGAGCTTCTGCACCAGCAGAGTCGAAGTGGAAGGCGATGACCAGCGGACGAACGCAAGAGACCGTCCGTCGGGCGAGACACTGGGCGAGGCGTCGCCAATCACCCCCTCTGGTGGAGCCGTGACGCTCTGCACCGTTCCGTCTGCCAGCCGCATCAGGAACACCGTGGATCGGCCCGACGCGGGCGACTGCGAGGCGAAGGCGATCTGCGCGCCATCCGGAGTCCAGGCCAGCCAGCTGAATGCCGGGAACGCCACGAACCGAAGGTCACCAAGCCTGTGCTCCGGCCCCCCTTTCGCGGGGATGACGAGGATCTCTCCATCGGAGGTCCCGTGCTTTCTCACGAACGCAATCTGCGTCTGGTCGGGCGACCATGCGGGAAAAAGATCCACGGTATCCGGAGACGCGTCGCGCGTCAGTTGCTGCGGCTCCTCTTGCCCATCCGAGCTCGTCACATAGATGTTCTGGTGCCGGCCGTCTTCCCCGGTCCAGGCAAACGCGACCTTCGCTCCGTCGGGTGAGACCGAGGGCGTCGTCTCATCTCCCGCATAGGTCGTCATCATCGTGACGCGAGACACTTCCGGCAGCCGCCGGGCAGGGGCACGGAAACCGTAGGACCACGACAGCACCGCTCCGAGCGCGATCACGCTGAGGACAGCGGCCGCCATCGTGGCCGGCCGCACGAGCGGTGGATTCCCCAGCGCGAGGAGGTCCTGTCGGACGGCCGCTGCACTCTGTGGGCGTCGCGCCGGATTTCGTTCGAGCAGGCCGAGGATCAGCGCGCCCAGCCCGGCGGCGTTCCGTGAACGCGTCCCGGACGGCGGTTGGATCGCCACATCCCTGCCACTGGCCAGCAGGCTGCCCAGCGACACCCCCGGAAGCGGAAGTCTCCCGGTCACCATCTCGTACAACACCAAGCCGAACGCGAACAGGTCGCTGCGACCGTCGGATCCCCTTCCTTGTATCTGCTCCGGCGCCATGTACGCAGGGGTGCCGACGGCCCTGTCCGCATCCGCGGCCGACTGATTCAGCGCCAGGCCGAAGTCGAGCACTTTGACGGTGCCGTCGGGACGGAGCTTGATGTTTGCCGGCTTCAGGTCGCGGTGGATGATGCCCTGCTCGTGGGCTGCCTGGAGCGCATCGGCGATCTGCCTGGCGATAGGTAACACGTCGGAAGCGGGAATCGCGCCTTGCGCAATCCGCTCGCCGAGCGTGAGCCCCTCGACCAGTTCCATGACGAGCGCGACGGTGCCTCCGCTGCGCTCGAGGCCGTAAATGGCCGCGATGTTCGGGTGGTTCAGGGCCGCGAGCGTCTTGGCTTCCTGGTCAAAGCGAGCCAGGCGGTCTGGGTCTGCCGCCATCGCCTCCGACAGCACCTTGATGGCGACCTGCCGCTCGAGGTTGATATCGGTGGCCCGATACACTTCGCCCATTCCGCCCACGCCGATCTGCGCGGAAATCTCGTAGGGACCAAGCCGGCTGCCTGGAGACAGCGCCAGCTGAGCGAGCGCTCGAGCGGCCGCGTGAATCGCTGGAGTCTCCAGAAAGCTTCCAGCCTGCTCGTCAGCCGCGAGGAGTGAACGAACTTCGTTCTCCAGAGCCGTGTCGCCCGCGCACGTGTGTCGCAGAAACCTGTCGCGTTCGTCCGGCGGGCACAGCAGCGCCGCCTGAAGCACGCCATCGACGCGTCTCCAGGCGTCAGTCATCGCCGCTCCCCGACGACAGCTCCCGGTAGAGCCACGCCTTGGCGGTGCGCCACTCGCGCATCACCGTCACCGGCGACACACCGAGGACTTCGGCGGACTCCTCGACGCTCAAACCGCCGAAGAACCGCATCTCGACGACCTGCGCCTTCCTGGGATCACGTTCGGCCAGCGACGTCAGCGCGTCGTCGAGTGCCGCCAGATCGGTCGGCCGGTCGCCACCGACCAGGATGGCCTCCTCGAGCGACACGCGGCGGAGACCGCGTCCGCGCTTGACGTTCCGGCGCCGCGCGTGATCGACGAGGATGCGCCGCATGACCTGCGCCGACACCGCGAAGAAGTGGGCCCGATCCTGCCACTGCATGCGCGTGTGATCCACCAGCCGAAGATAGGCCTCGTGCACCAGCGCGGTCGTCTGCAGGCTGTGGTCCTGTCGCTCACCCCGGAGGTAGTGCCGCGCCAGGCGGCGCAGTTCCTCATACACGATGGGTGTCAGCTGATCGAGTGCTTTTGAATCGCCGCCGCTCCACGCGCGAAGAAGCACGGCGACGTCGAGACCGGCCGACGATCCAGAGTCCGTTGCGCGGGGCATGGTCCGGAGTTTCAAAAGTATAGCGTCGGGCATTAGGCCCCCTTGATAGGTTTCCAGGCCGGTTTGCGCCTTTCTCCCTTGAGGGTCGTACGGCCTCACCTTTCAAAGGATGACAAATATGAAATCGCTTACCCGCCTCCACGCCTTCGCCGCCGTGGCAATCGCTGCCGCATGGTTCACCCCGAGCGCCCGCGCCGGCTGTCTCGACATGCGAACCGCACCCTTCGCCGGCGGACTGCACGCAAGTGCACCACGCGTCCGCACCGTTGCCTTCTCGGACGAGGGCAACGACCGCGCGCCAATCGTCGGACTGTGGAAGATCCAGTTCATTCTTCCGGGCGCCGGTCCGATGGGCGAAGACCTCGTGGTCGATGACGGCTACGCGACCTGGCACAGCGACGGGACCGAGCTGATGAACTCGTCGCGGGCGCCCATGACGGGTAGCTTCTGCATGGGCGTCTGGAAGCAGACGGGCCGCCGGACGTTCTCGTTGAACCACTGGGCGCTGGCATGGGCGGCAGACGGGGTGACGTTCATCGGGCCGATGAACGTGACCGAAGAGGTGACCGTCTACGGCGACGGCAACTCCTACAAGGGCACCTTCCAGCTCACGCAGTACGACAAGACCGGAACGACGCCGCTGGGCGGGCCGTCCGGAGTCGTGGTCGGCACACGCATCAAGCCGTAATCAGCGACACGTGGCGGGGCTAAAGCCCCGCCCTACGTCGCAGGCCGAGACGTCAATTCGATGGCAAGCCCGCGACCGCCGCCTGCGCACACTCGCCCACCGTCGTGAGGTAGCGCTGCACGCCCTGCGGGCCGACGACGTAGGGATGCGGCTGCCCGGGCGTCCGCGCCAGCACCGCCGGCAGCTTGGTCTTGCTGCCGTCGTACACGGTGTGGTTCGACAGGATCACGTCGGCGCCGGCCTTGGCGGCAATCTGCTTGAAGCGCTCGGCCGAGGCGGCATACGCCTGCAGCCGCGGGCGGATCGGCCCGAAGTTGAAGAGCGTGCCGCCCCACTCGGCCACGACGTGGCGCTGATTGCCGTCGCGCACCGGGAAGATGGTCGAGACGGTGCCCTCGGTGTGGCCGGGCGTGATGTAGAAGGTGACGGTCGTGTCGCCGAGCGTCAGCTGCTGGCCGTCGGTCACGACCATGTCGCGCTTCGGCTTCCACGACGGGTTGTCCCGGTCGAGCAGGTCGTAGTCCGCCGCGCTCATCAGCAGATGCGCGCCGAACTTCTCCTGCAGGAATTTCGCGCCGCCGGCGTGATCGAGATGGCCGTGGCTCACCATCACGTACTTGATCTGCGCCGGGTCGAGCCCGAGCTTCTTCATCCCGCCGACCACCTCGTCTTCGATCGAGTAGTCGAAGATGGCGTCGAGCAGGATGATCCCCTGCGAGGTGGTGACGGCCCAGACGGAGAACTCGGTCTGGCCGAGAAAATAGAGGTTGTCGAACACCTTGACGGGCTCGGCGTGCCACGTCTCGCGCGCGGGCGCCGCGGGCGGTCCGCCGGCACGGCCCGCCCCGCCGCGGCCAGCCCCGCCGGCACGGGGCGGCGCGCTCGCCTGCGCAATCACGTTGCGCGCGGTGGTGCACACCGCGTCGAAGAGGCCAGCGTGCTCGGTGCCGGCCGCCGCGCGGGCGGCTTCGATGTGGCGCTCGACCTCAGGGGACAGGGGCGCCTGCGCGTAGATCAGAGCGCTCGACGTGACCGCGCACAGCAGACCGGCAAGGAGGCGCTTCATTTCTTCTTTGGCTTGTAGACGTGCGTGCTCTGGCCGAAGAACACCTCGGCACTCTCCATCACGCTCTCCGACAGCGTCGGGTGCGGGTGGATGACCATCTTCAGATCCTCGGCCGACGCGCCCATCTCGATCGCCAGCACGCCTTCGGCAATCAGCTCGCCGGCGCCCGAGCCCGAGATGCCCACGCCGAGCACGCGCCCGGTGCTCTTTTCGAGCACCAGCTTGGTGAGCCCCTCCGGACGGTCCACCGTGATCGCGCGGCTCAGCGCTCCCCACGGGAACTTGGCCACCTCGACGTCGACGTTCTGCTCCTTGGCCTGCGCCTCGGTGAGCCCGCACCACGCAATCTCGGGATCCGTGAACACGACCGCGGGAATCGCCTGCGGCTCGAACACCGCCTTGTGCCCGGCGATCGCCTCCACGGCCACGCGCGCCTCGTGCGACGCCTTGTGCGCCAGCATCGGCTCTCCCGCCACGTCGCCAATCGCGAAGATCGACGGCTCGGCGGTGCGGCGCTGCGGGTCGGTTTCGATGAAGCCCTTCGCGTCCACCTTCACTCGCGTCGTCTCGAGCCCCGGCACCTTCGAGTTGGGCCGGCGCCCGATCGACACCAGCACGCGATCGAACAGCTGTTCCTTCTCGGCCACATCGCCTTCGAACGTGACCCGGATGCCGTTCTTTTCTTCCGCCACCTTCACGACCTTGGTGTTGACCATGATCGCGGCAAACAGCGTCTTGAGCCGCTTCTCGAGCGGCTGCACGAGGTCGCGGTCGGCACCGGGCAAGAGCCCCCCGGTCATCTCCACCACCGACACCTTGCTGCCGAGCGTGGCGTACACCGTGCCGAGTTCGAGGCCGATATAGCCGCCGCCGACGACCAGGAGCGACTTCGGCACGTCAGGCAGTTCCAGCGCCGAGGTCGAGTCCATCATCCGCGGGCTGTCGAGCGCGAGCGACGGGATCTTCGTAGGCGAGGAGCCGGTGGCGAGAATCAGATGCTGGAACTGAATCTCTTCGTCACCCGCCGCCGTCTTCACCGTGAGCGACTTCGGCCCGGTGAGCGTGGCGCGCCCCTGCACGAAGTTGACCTTCCGCAGCTTGGCCACCGAGCCGACGCCCGCCGTCAGCTTGTCCACCACGCCCTGCTTGTAGGCGCGCAGCTTGTCCACGTCGATCGACGGGGCGCCGTAGGTCACGCCCCACTTCGACGCGTGCGTCGCCTCGTCCACCACCTTGGCCACGTGCAGCAGCGCCTTCGAGGGGATGCAGCCGCGGTAGAGACAGACGCCGCCGGGATTCTTTTCTACGTCGATGAGGGTGACCTGCATGCCCAGGTCGGCGGCGTAAAAGGCGGCGGCGTAGCCGCCCGGCCCCGCGCCAAGTACTGCAATCTGAGTTGTCTGCGCCATTAGCCGATTAGAGAAAGAAGGAAAGGTTGCTCGATCGCTTCCACGACCCAGCGAAGGAACCGGATGGCGTCGGCGCCATCAATCAGTCGGTGATCGTACGAGAGTGAGAGCGGCAGCGTCTGACGAGGCACGAACTGGCCGTCTTTCCAGACCGGTTCGGTGCCGCCGCGCGACACGCCGAGAATCGCCACTTCCGGCCAGTTGACGATCGGCGTGAAGTAGGTGCCGCCGATGCCGCCCAGGTTCGACAGGCTCATGCTGCCGCCGCTCATCTCCTCGACGGTGAGCTTGCGGTCGCGCGCCTTCTCGGCCAGCTGCTGCAGCTCCACGGCGATCTGCGTGATGTTCTTGCGGTTGGCGTCCCTGATCACCGGCACCAGCAGCCCGCGATCGGTGTCGACCGCCACGCCGACATTCACGTACTTCTTGTAGATGATCTCACCGCGGTCCGGATCGATCGACGCGTTGAACTGCGGGAACTTCTGCAGCGCGGTGGCCAGCACCTTGACCAGCATCGAGGTGACGGTGAGGTTCCCGCCAGCTTTCACCACCTGGTCCTTGAACTTCTTGCGCAGCTCCTCGAGCGCGGTCACGTCCGCCTTGTCGAACTGCGTGACGTGCGGCACCGTGTTCCACGAGTAGCTGAGATGCTCGGAGGTGACGCGGCGGATGTTGCTCCACGCCTCGCGCTGCACCTCACCCCACTTGGCGAAGTCGGGCATCGGGCGCGACGCGCGCGCGGCCACGCCGCCGGCGGCAGGGGCGCCCGCGCTCCCGACACTGCTCAGAATGCGGCGCGCGTGCTCCTTGACGTCTTCCTGCGAAATGCGTCCGGCAGGGCCCGTGCCCGCGACGCTGTTGATGTCGACGCCGATCTCACGCGCGAGACGCCGTACGGCCGGCGAGGCCGCGGCGGGCATCAGGTTCGAGGGCGCCGGCGCAACCGGCGTCGTAGCCGGCGGAGCGGCGGGAGTCTCCACGGGCTGCCCTGCCCCGAGCGCAGTCGAGGGGCGCGGCGGCATCGAGACGACCTTGGCCTCGGCCTTGGGCTCCGGTTTGGGCTCGGCCTTGGGCTCGGGTTTGGCTTCGGGCTTGGCTTCGGCGGGTGCCGCCGCCGGCGCGGCCGCGGCCTTGCCGGCAGCGCTGCCAGCACCATTTCCGGCGGCGCCGCCGTCGTCCACCGTGAAGATCACGGCGCCGACCTGCACCTTGTCGCCCTTCTTGACTTTGATCTCCTTGACGACGCCGGACACCGACGAGGGCACTTCGATCGTGGCCTTGTCGGTTTCGAGCTCGATGACCGGCTGCTCTTTCTTGACCGTATCGCCGACGCTCACCAGCACCTTGGCGACGTCGCCCGAGGCGACGTTCTCGCCCAGCTCGGGAACTTTGAACTCGGTCACTTATGACACCGCCGGGTTGGACTTCTCGGGATCGATCCCGAGGTCCTTGATCGCCTTCTTCACCACGCTGGCCTCGATGACACCGTCCCGCGCCAGGTCGCCCAGCGTGGCCACCACGATGAACCGGGCATCGACCTCGAAGAACTCGCGCAGCGATGTGCGGCCCTCGCTGCGGCCGAAGCCGTCGGTGCCGAGCGAGGTGATCCGCCGCGGCATCCAGCGGTCGATCGAGTCGGCCATCGCCTTCACGTAGTCCGAGGCCACCACGATGACGCCCTCGGTCTTGTCCAGACACTGCGTGACGTAGGGCACCTTCGGCGCCTCGCCCGGATGCAGCCGGTTCCAGCGCTCGCAGGCGTGCCCGTCGCGATAGAGTTCCTGGAAGCTCGGCGCGCTCCACACGTCTGCGGCCACATCGTAGTCCTTCTCGAGCATCTGCTGCGCCTTGAGCACTTCGTTGAGGATGGCGCCGGCGCCAATCAGCTGTGCCCGCCCCTTGGCCTTCTTCTTCGACGACGGCCGCAGCTTGTAGAGCCCCTTCAGGATGCCCTCGCGCGATCCCTCGGGCATCGGCAGCATCTCGTAGGTTTCGTTCATCACGGTGAGGTAGTAGAAGACGCTCTCACCGTCCTTGTACATCCGGCGGATGCCGTCTTCGAGGATCACCGCGATCTCGTAGGCGAAGGTCGGGTCGTACGAAATCAGGTTGGGCACCGCCAGCGACAGCAGATGGCTGTGGCCGTCCTGGTGCTGCAGCCCCTCGCCGGAGAGCGTCGTCCGTCCGGCGGTGCCGCCGAGCAGGAACCCGCGGGTGCGGGTATCCGCCGCCGCCCACACCAGGTCGCCCACGCGCTGCATCCCGAACATCGAGTAGTAGATGAAGAACGGGATCGTGTTGACGCCGTGCGTCGCGTAGGCGCTGCCGGCGGCGATGAACGAGGAGATCGAGCCGGCCTCGTTGATCCCTTCCTCGAGGATCTGCCCTTCCTTGGCTTCCTTGTAGTAGAGCAGCGTATCCATGTCGACCGGCTCGTAGAGCTGACCGACGCGCGAGTAGATGCCGACCTGACGGAACAGCGCTTCCATGCCGAACGTGCGCGCTTCGTCGGGGACGATCGGGACCACCAGCTCGCCCAGCTCCTTGTCGCGCAGCAGTTTTGCCAGCATGCGGACGAACACCATCGTCGTGGAGGCCTTGCGGCCCTCGCTCCCGCCGTGGAATTCCTTGAAGAGCTCGGGGAGCGAGTCGGTCTTGAGCGGTTCGACCTGGACGGTGCGCGAGGGGACGAAGCCGCCGAGCTGCTTGCGCCGCTCGGTCATGTAGGTGACCTCGGGGCTGTTGTCCGACGGCCGGTAGAACGGCGCCTTGCTCACTTCTTCGTCGGCGACCGGGATCCCGAAGCGCGTGCGGAACGCCCGCAGCTCGTCTTCGTTCAGCTTCTTCTGCTGATGGGTGATGTTCTTGCCTTCGCCCGCCTCGCCGATGCCGTAGCCCTTGATGGTGCGGGCCAGGATGACCGTGGGCTGCCCGGTGCACTCGACGGCGGCCTTGTAGGCGGCGTAGACCTTCGCCGGGTCGTGCCCGCCAAGCGTGAGCTTCTTCAACTGCTCGTCGGACAGGTGCGACACCATCTCGAGCAGCCGGGGGTCGGCGCCCCAGAAGTGCTGCCGGACGTAGGCACCGGATTCGACGGCGTACTTCTGATACTCGCCGTCCACCACCTCGCCCATGCGCTTCACGAGGATGCCGTCGGTGTCCTTGGCCAGCAGCGCGTCCCACTCGCTGCCCCAAATCACCTTGATGACGTTCCAGCCCGCGCCGCGGAAGATCGCCTCGAGCTCCTGGATGATCTGGCCGTTGCCGCGCACCGGGCCGTCGAGGCGCTGCAGGTTGCAGTTGATGACGAAGATCAGGTTGTCGAGTTTTTCACGCGACGCCAGCGTGATGGCGCCGAGCGTCTCGGGCTCGTCGGTCTCGCCGTCGCCGAGGAACGCCCACACCTTGGAGTTGGAGTGCTTCTTCAGGCCGCGGTCTTCGAGGTAGTGCATGAAGCGCGCCTGGTAGATCGAGCAGATCGGGCCGAGGCCCATGCTCACCGTGGGAAATTCCCAGAAGTCCGGCATCAGCCACGGGTGCGGGTACGAGGACAGCCCGCCGCCCGGTTTCAGCTCGCGGCGGAAGTTCTCGAGCTTCTCTGCCGACAGGCGCCCCTCGAGGAACGCGCGCGAGTAGATGCCCGGCGCCGCGTGCCCCTGGAAGTAGATGATGTCGCCGTCGTTGTCCTCGCCCTTGCCCTTGAAGAAGTGATTGAAGCCGACTTCGTAGAGCGTTGCGGCCGAGGCATAAGTCGAGATGTGACCGCCGATGCCGTCTTCGGCCTTGTTCGCCTTCACCACCATCGCCAGGGCGTTCCAGCGCACCAGGCTCTTGATGCGGCGCTCGATCTCGCGGCTGCCCGGGAAGGGCGGCTGCTCCTCCGCGGAAATCGTGTTGATGTAGGGCGTGTTGGCGGTGAACGGGGTCTTCACGCCGCTGCGGCGGGCATGGTCGCTCAGCTCGCGCAGCAGCCGGCTGACGCGGACGGGACCGCCCGATTTGAGCACGTAGTCGAGCGACTCGAGCCACTCGCGGGTTTCGAGGGCTTCGAGCTCACTAGCGTCTTTTGGTGCTGTGTTTCGCATGAATCCTCGTGGGGGGAGACCACCAGCTCGGAGATGAATGCCCCCCGGCCAGTAACCGACTCTTATTCTATTATTCGGTCCCGGCCCGATGAAACCTGATTCCGCGGTTGTCCGCGTGAATTCCCGCGAGACTAGCCGCCGTCTCGCTGATGTATCTCATGCGATCACCTCATGCGAACGCTGTCCGCGCCTGCGGGAGCACTGTCGCACCGTGGCCCGCGTACGCAAACGCGCGTTTCGCGACGAGGTGTACTGGGGCAAGCCCGTTCCAGGCTACGGTGACCCGGCCGCGCGCCTGCTCCTGGTCGGGCTCGCGCCCGCGGCGCACGGCGCCAACCGGACCGGACGCGTGTTCACCGGCGACGGCGTGGGCGGCTCGGGCGATTTCCTGATGAGCGCGCTGCATCGGACGGGCTTCGCGAACATCCCGACCTCACAGCGCGCCGACGACGGGTTACAGCTGCGTGACGCCTACATCCTGGCGGCGGTGCGATGCGCGCCCCCGCAGAACAAGCCGACACCGGAGGAGATCGCGCGCTGTCAGGATCACCTCGACGCCGAGGCCGACGCGCTGCCGAACGTGCGCGTGGTCGTCGCGCTCGGCAGGATCGCCTTCGACGCGTGGCTGCAGCGCCTGAAGCGGCAGGGGCTCACCGTGACGCCGCGGCCGCAGTTCGCGCACGGCTCCGTCGCGCGCATCGACGGCGCTCCGACGCTCGTGGGCTGCTATCACCCCAGTCGGCAGAATACGAACACGGGCAAGCTCACCGCGCCGATGATGGTTGACGTGCTCAAGAAGGCAAAGAAGTACGTAGAGGCGCACCTCGTTAGAGGTGCGCCTGTGTAGGCGGACCTCTCCGAGGTCCGCCTCTACGAGATCACGTCAGTGCGCGTGATGCGAACCGTTCTTCGCAACCTCCGCCACGGCGGACACGAGTTGCGCAGCGTCGACGGGCGCGGCGAGGTAGCGGTCGATCGCGACGCCTGACACGAGCGCCCGATCCTCGGCGTGTTCAGCGGCGCCGAGGGCCACGACGGCCAGGCGCTCGCCCCGGCCGAGCGCCACCGCCAGCGATTCGCGCGCCAGCCAGTAGCCGTTCTTCTGACCGGCGCTGAGCGACACCACGAGCACGTCGCGAGAGTCGTCGCGCATCAGCGTCAGGGCCTCCTGCGCGGAGGCGGCGGTCACGACGCTGGCGCCCGCCTGCAGGAGGGCCGACGCCAGGCGGCCTCGTTCGCTGGCCCGCTCGTCCTCGATGACCACCCGCACCCCCTCGAGCCGCGGCAGCGGCGCCGCGTCGGCCGCCACCTCGTCGTGGCGGTCGAGCGGGAGGCGCACGCGGAACGTCGCGCCGCGGGTGGGACCGTCGCTTTCGCCGCTGACGGTTCCACCGTGCAGCTCCACGATCTGGCGCACGAGCGGCAGCCCGAGACCGAGCCCCCGCGTCTCCTGCACGCCGCCCGCTGGCGCAGTCCTGGTGAACAGATGCGGCAGCACCGCGGGTGAAATGCCCACGCCCGTGTCGCGGACGACGACCGCCGCGGCGTCTCCGGCCTGTGTCACCGACACGTCGATGTGCCCGCCGATGGGGGTGAACTTCACCGCGTTCGACAGCAGGTGCCACACCACCAGGCGCAGGCGCTCGGCGTCGCCGCTGACCGGTTCGACGTCCGGATCGATGTCCATGGCGATCGCGACCTGCCGGGCCTCGCGCGCGGGGCGCACGGCTTCGGCCGCCGACCGTACGATGTCACCCAGGTCCACGGGCTGACGAACCAGCCGGACCCGTCCTGAGGCGGCGCGGGATGCCTCGAACAGATCGTCGATGACGCGCGTCTGCGCGGCTGCGTGCCGCTCCACCGCCGCAAGCGCCTGCACTTTGCCGTCACCGGTCAGCGCGCCGCGGGCGATCATGCGCGCGTACCCCTGAATGGCGGAAAGCGGCGTCCGCAGCTCGCGCGACACCGTGGTGAGGAATTCGTGGTGCGCGTGCGCCGCGGCCTCGGCATCGGCGCGCGCGCGCTGCAGGTCCGCCGAGGCGCTGCGCGCGGCGCGCGCCGAAGAGGTGAGCACGACGGCGGCGGCCGCGAATACCGTGCTCGCCGAGGGCAGTACCGGCGACAGCACGAGCCCCCAGCGCCCGAGCAGCCACCAGGCGCCGCCCCAGAGCGCGGCAAGGCACGCCAGCCCGGCACAGGCGACTCCGGCAGCGCCGAATCGAACCGCGGTCAACGCGACGAGCGCCGCGGCGGCCATCGTCACGACGGCTTCGACGAGCGGAGCGGCGGCCGGCCGGTAGAAAAAGTCGCCCTGCAGCAGGTTGTCGGCGACGGTGGCCTGCACTTCGACGCCGAAGAAGCGCGGGTCGTGCGGCGTTGCCACCAGCTCCTGGGTGCCCAGGGCGGTGGCGCCCACGAACACCAGCTTGTCGCGGAAGGCGTCGGGCGCGGTGCGGCCGTCCATCACGTCGGCCGCCGACACGAACGGAAAGGTGCGCCGGCCGCCGCGAAAGCGCAGCAGCAGATTGGCGCGGCCGTCGAGCGGCGCCGTCCGGTCTCCGATCGTCAGCGCGGTAGTGTTGGCGTTGACGGCGCGCAGCTCGCCGGCGCCTGCTCCGAGAAACACGCGCGACGCGGCGAGCGCGAGCGACGGGTAGACGCGGCTCCCCATCTGAATGGCCAGCGGCACCCGCCGCAGGATGCCGTCCGTATCGGGAGTGGCATTGAGGAACCCCGAAGCGCCGGCGGCGGACGTCAACGTGGGCAGGCTACAAACCGCGCCCGTGGCCGTGAACATCGGCCACTCCCCGTCCGACCCCGTCAGGTCGACCACCGTCACCGGCAGCGGCTGCAGCGCGCATCCAGGCGGGTCTGACGACCCGGGGCCACGTTCACCCGCTGACGCCGCTCCGAAGGTGAAGGCGTAGCCCACGATCACGCCGCCGCGGCGCAGCGTGTCGGCAAAGCGCTCGTCCACGCCGCCGTCGGCACCGGCGGTGGTGGTGCGATCGGGTTCGCCGAAGACGAGATCGAGCGCAATCGTGCGAGCGCCCGACTCGCGCAGTCGATCGACCAGCGCGCCCAGACGGTCGCGGCGCCACGGCCATTGCCCGAGCGCCGCCAGACTGCGCTCGTCCACGTCCACGATGGCGATCCGCGGATCCGGGTGCGACCAGGGCTCGGCGCGCCGCAGGAGGTCCCCGGCGCCATCATTCAGGCGCAGCAGGAGCGCTGGCGGCGCCACGGCGCCAGCGGCGCACAGGATGGCGGGCAGGAGCCACGGCCACTGTCCAATCGCGCGCCGCCGCCGCTGTTCGGATGCCGGCACGCGCGCCTCCTCAGCGAACCGAAATCTCCACGCGGCGGTTCCGCGGCTCGAGGACGTTGTCGGCGGTCCGGATGCGGAGGTCCGACTCGCCAAGCGACGAGGTGTCGATGAGCGCCGCGTCCACGCCGGCGCCGATGAGGAGCGTGCGCACGCGGTTCGCACGGTCGAGGCCCAGCGTGTAGTTGGCCTTTGCATCGCCGGTCGTGTCGGTGTGCCCCACGACGCCCACTTCGGGCGCCGGCCGTCCGGCCACCGCTTTCAGGACACCCGGCAGCAAGGCGCGAGAGTCGTCGGTCAGCTCGTCGGATTCCAGCCGGAAATACAGCGTGAACGCTTCCGGCGCCTTCGGCAGGGCGGCCAGCGTCTGACCGAACCGCGCGTCGATCGTGGCCGCATCGAGCGTCGCGGCAGGCGAGGGTGCCTGCCGGCCCACCACCGTGGTGGCGGCGCGATCGGCGGCCAGATCGACCACGCCCGCCCCCGCGGTGCTCGTAACGGCGGCGCGGCCCACCGAACCGTCGGGTTCGGCCAGGAGCACGACCGTGGACGGGCCTGCCTCTCCAGTCGTCGACACGCGGCGCGGTCCGCACGCCGCGGACGCGACCACGGCCACTGCCACCGCGCCACGCACGATCAGCCACGCCGCCCCTCGAGTCACCGGCCGGCCTCAATCACGAGGCGCGTGCCGCGCACGCCGATGATGGCCGACGGGGTCTCGAGTCGCACGGCGTCGGGCGACAGCTTGGCGATGTGTCCGGACACGTAGGCCACCACGCCCTGCACGACCTTGAGGACGAAGGCGAACTGGCTGTCGGACTGCGCGTAGACGAAGCGGCTGATCTCGATCGTCGTCTGCGGCCCGATCGAGAGTCGCGTGTCGTCGCGCAGCGTGATTCCCACGCGGCCATCGGCGCCGGTGGCGAGAGAGTCCTGTTCGTAGACCGGGGTACCGACTGCGGCTGGAATCCGCTGTCCTTCGTGAACGACGAATGCCATCCCGCCCACGAGCTTGATGCGGCCGGCCGGGGCGGGCGACTGCCCGAGCGCCGGCGAGGCGGTGAGCAGGGCGACCAACAGCGCAACGATCGAACGGCCCGTCATTGCCAAAGTCCTGCTGCCGCACCATACCCTATGGCGCCGCCGCTCATTACACCAAATCCAGGACGTCGCACACTCTCTGCGCAAGCGAGGCGGGAGTGAACGGCTTCTGCAGCAGAGTTTCATGGGCCTCGAACACGCCCTGCCTCAGCAGCGCATCGTCCATGTAGCCGCTGAGAAAGAGCACCTTCAGCCCGGGAATTCGAGCGCGGAGCCGATCGGCCAGCTCGCGCCCGTCCATGTTCGGCATCACGACGTCGGTGACGAGCAGGTCGAGCGGCTGCGGATGCGCCTCGAGAACCCGGAGCGCCTCGGCACCGTCGGCCGCCTGGAGCACCGTGAACCCGCGCGACCGCAACGCCTGAGCCGCCAGCTGCCGCAGGCTCGCCTCGTCCTCCACCAGCAGGATCGACTCGTGGCTGGTGCGCGGGGCCTGCGTCGCACCATCGGCCGGCGCGGACTCGGTGAGACTGCTCTTCGGAAGGTAGATCGAGAACGATGTGCCCCTTCCCGGCTCGCTTTCGACCTCGATGCGTCCCCCGCTCTGATCGACGATGCCGTGCACGACGGCGAGTCCGAGCCCGGTCCCCTTCCCGACAGCCTTCGACGTGAAGAACGGCTCGAACACCCGCGCCAGCACTTCGGGCGACATGCCGATGCCGGAATCCAGGACCCGCAGGCACACGTGGTCCTCGACGTTCGTCGTCCGGATGACCAGCGTCCCGCCTCGCGGCATGGCGTCGCGGGCGTTGACGGACAGGTTCATCAGGATCTGGCTCAGGTGACCGGGGTCGATCGTCACCGGCCACGCGTGCGGATCGAGCTCGACGACGAGCAGGATGTCTTCGCCGATGAGCCGGCGCAGCATGCTCTCGGCCTCGCGCACCGCGGCATTGATGTCGAGCACCTTCGGCGCCAGCACGTCCTTGCGGCCGAACGTGAGGAGCTGGCGCGTGAGCGCCGACGCGCGCTCGGCGGCGTTGGAGATGTCCTTCACCAGTTCGGACTGCGCAGGGGACTTCAACATGTCGATCAGCATGTGGCTGCTGAGCGTGATCACGGTGAGGAGGTTGTTGAAGTCGTGTGCCACGCCCCCGGCCAGGCGCCCCACCGCCTCCATCTTCTGCGACTGACGCAGCTGCTCTTCGAGCAGCTGCCGCCTGGTGATGTCGATGATGCTGCCGCGGATGAGCGTCCGCTCGGAATCCGGCAGGCGCACCAGCGTGACCTCGCAGGGGAACGCGCGCCCCGCCAGCGTCTGATGCGTCCACTCGAACACGGGGCGGCCGCCCGCGAGGGCCTCTTCCAGATGGGAGGGTACCTCCCTGGCCGAGGCGCGGCCGTCCGCCTGCACCGGCGGGCTGATGTCGAGCACGCCGAGCGAGCGGAGATCGGCGACGGTGGCGCCGAACATCTCGCACGCTTTCTGGTTGCAGTCGACGAAATGCCCGGTCGCGACGTCGAGCACCACGATGGCCTCTGGTGCCGACTCGATGAGCGTGCGGTACCGTGCGCCGCTCAAGAGCAGCGCCTCGTGAGCGCGCACACGCTCGGTGACGTCGCGGCTTTCCAACACGAGCATCGTCACTTCGCCGCGGCCGTTCCGCACGGCCGACATCGAGCAGTCGGCCCACGACATCGAGCCGTCGTGCCGCGGGTGCGTGGCCTCGAACTTCGCCGGGAGCCCGCGGGCGGCATCGGCCACCGCGCTCTTCAACCGCAGCCCGTCCTGGCTCCACCACGGCGTGTCCCAGATCGGTCTCGCCACGACGTCCTCGGCCACCACGCCGGCGGCCGTCAGCGCGGCCCGGTTGGCCTGCGTGAGGGTGCCGTCGGGCTGCGTGAGGAACACGAACTCGGAGGCTTCGTCGAAGACGGCCCTGAAACGGCGCTCGCCCGCCGCCAGGCGCTCGCCGCGATCGGCGTACTCGCGCGACACGACCATCGCCATCAACACGACCCAGACGGCGATCGGCGCGTCGAGGAGGTACGGCACGCTGCGGCCGCCGACATCGGCGACGGCGGCCACCACCGACGCGATGACGCCGAGCGTCGCCGCCGCGCCGGCCAGGGCCGCGCCGATGCGATCGCGCTGCCACATGCGCACGGCCGCCACCACGCCGTAGACGAATGCCGCGCCCACGGCCAGGTAGACGGCGCCCAGCCAGGCACTCGGCTCACGCCGGACGATCGTGAACGTGCCGCCCCACCAGGCCTCCGCCGTCCGCAGGTCCGTCACGGTGCCGTTGAGGGGAAGGAAAAAGCTCACCACCGACGCCAGGACCAGCACGGCCGTCATCGTGCGGGCGAGCCCGCGGGCGTGAAACCCGGTGATGCGCCGGACCAGGGTTACGGAGACCGCCACCCAGATCAGGGAGAGGGTGGTGCGGGCGCCGAGCGCCAGCTGAGCCTCGCCGATCGTCCTCGCGTTGCCAAGCGCGAGGATCGCCAGCGACAGGCTGGCGCCGAGCAGGCAGTGCCCGGCAAAGAGCAGCAGGACGCGCTCACGGCGGGACCAGCACCATTGGGCGAAGTACTGCACTGCCCCGAAGCCGAAGAAACCCGCCAGGAGGGCGTGGAGCGTGACGTACCGGCCCACGGGCGGAGTCTAGCAGGCAAACACGGCCGTTGAAGAGGACTCGAGCTCGTCGATACGACCTGACGTAGCGGTACGTACGAACGGGCGCGGCGTGAACCGCGCCCGTTGAATCCGAAGGTACGTAGGGGCCGCCTTCAGGCGGCCCGTCCTTAGAGGCTGCCCGGCTTCAGGATGTACTGCATGTTCTCATCCTGCACACGGTATGTCTTATGGCACGCGCCGCAGGTGCCGCCGACGGCCTTGAACGCCGCGAGCACGGCCTGCTGATCCGGCGCCGGCGCGGCTAGCGCCTGCTCGACCGCCGTCACCTTGGCAATCGAATCCTTGCTGAAGGCGATCGCGTCGTCCTTCTTGTTCGTCACCCACAGGTTCTCTGCGTCCGTCAGCGTCTGCTTTACGATCGCCACCTGGGCCTTCGCGGTCGCGAAGTCGCCCGACTGGATCGCCTTGCCGGCTGCGCCCTGGGCGGGGCCGATCTTCTTCATCGCGGCGTCGAGTTCCGCGGGACTAGTTACTTTCTGGGCAACGAGCACGGTCCCGGCCACGGCAATCATGGCGGCCGTCGCGATCGTGAGAATACGCCGCATTCGGAAGTCCTCCTTGGGAGAGCGCACCAACGGGGTGTCGGCCAATCATGCCCCAGGCGCATCAATCCGAGCAAGGCGCTGTGTCTGATTGCCCGCCCTTCGGGCGGGCGGTTGGACGCGAGGTGTCTCCGCCCACGAAGTCGTCGCGCACCGTTACCGCCAGGTCGGGCCGGTTGCTGATCAGCGCATCGGCGCCCCAGCCGAGCAGCCGCTCCATGTCGGGCTCGACGTCCACCGTCCACACCTGGACTTCCAGGCCGGCCGCATGCGCGTGCCGGATGAAGCGCGGCGACACGATACGGATGCGGCCGGCGTGCTCCGGCACCTGGTAGCCGTCGAACGGCGGCCGCTTCACCGGCCAGCCGCCCCATGAGCGATACACGGCCAGCCGCACCTCCATGGTGGTCGCACTGGTGGCCACGTGGGGGAGCGCGCGACGGACGGTGGCGGCGCTCGTACTGCCGTAGCCGGCGGCGCACACGGCATCCTCCGCCCCGGCGGCGCGAATGTCCTCGGCGACTCGACTGCCCATCTCCTCGTTATCGAGCTTCATCTCGATGATGATGGGGACGCCGCGATGCCGCTGCAGCACGTCGCGCAGCGTCGGGACGCCGAGGCCTTGTCCCCGGAAGGGAAAGTCACCCCGCTCGCCGCCGAACTGCCACCCCGCATCGACACGCGCCAGCTCGGCTGCGGTCCGCCCCGCGACAGGCCCGGTCGCATTGGTGGTGCGGTCGAGCGTGGGATCGTGCACCACCACCGGGACGCCGTCGGCCGACAGCCGCACATCGAGTTCGAGCCCATCGGCGCCCAGACGGAGGCCGTTCTCGAAGGCCGCCAGGGTGTTTTCGGGGGCGAGCGCGCAGCCGCCGCGGTGCGCGAACACGCGCCGGCGGCCGCGTTGGAAGAAGGCCATCGCGCGTCATGCTAGCAAACGCCATCGATTGCCCGCCCTCGCGGGCGCGGCTGCTATAGGATCCCGGTATGCCCAATCCTTCGGCGATCTCCACCCTGGGCGACCTGCGCCGTGCCATCGAGCGCGGCGAGGTCCGCCGGCGCAGCGTCCACGTCGAGGTGCGCGACAACCTGATCGAGAAGCTGCGTGGCGGCGGCACGCTCTTCCCCGGCATCGTCGGCTACGACGAAACGGTGCTGCCCCAGCTGGTCAACGCGCTGCTGTCCCGGCACCACTTCATCCTGCTCGGCCTGCGCGGGCAGGCCAAGACGCGCCTCCTGCGTGCGCTGGTGACGCTGCTCGACGAGTTCATCCCGGTGATGCCGGGCTGCGAGATCAACGACGACCCGTTGGCTCCCATCTGCAGCGCCTGCCGGGCGCAGGTGGCCGAAGCCGGCGACCGCACGCCGATCGGCTGGCTCGAGCGCGACGCACGCTACGTGGAAAAGCTGGCGACGCCCGACGTCACCATCGCGGACATGATCGGCGACATCGACCCGATCAAGGCGGCGCGGGCCGGGCTGCAGCTGTCGAACGAGCTGACGATGCACTACGGCCTGCTGCCGCGGGCCAACCGCAGCATCTTCGCCATCAACGAGCTGCCCGACCTGGCCGGCAAGATCCAGGTGGGGCTCTTCAACATCCTTCAGGAAGGCGACGTCCAGATCAAAGGCTACCCGGTGCGCCTGCCGCTCGACGTCCTGATGGCGTTCACCGCCAACCCCGAGGACTACACCGCGCGGGGCAAGATCATCACGCCGCTCAAGGACCGCATCGGGTCGGAGATCCGCACCCACTACCCGGTGAGCCGCGGCGACGCGCAGGTGATCACGGCGCAGGAGGCATGGATCACGCGTCAAGGTCCCGGTCCCCGCACCGAGGTGCCGCCGTTCGTCGCCGAGGTCGTCGAGGAGATCGCGTTCCAGGCGCGGCAGGACCGCCGCGTGGACAAGCGATCGGGCGTCAGCCAGCGGCTGCCGATTTCGGTGATGGAGAACGTCATTTCCAACGCCGAGCGGCGCGCCATCGTCTCCGGCGAAGGCGTCGCGGTGCCGCGCGTGACCGACGTCTACTCCGCGCTGCCGTCGATGACCGGCAAGTTCGAGCTGGAGTACGAGGGCGAACTGAAGGGCGCCGAGACGATCGCGCGCGAGCTCGTGCGCAACGCCGTGGCCAGCGTGGCCGAAGGCTACCTCACGCACCTCGACCCGCGGCGTGTCATCGAGTGGTTCGACCTCGGGGGCAGCCTGCAGCTCGGCGACACCATGAGCGCCGACGACGTGCTGACGCACGCACGCGCCGTGCAGGGGCTGGTCGACCTGGCAACGGAAGCGGGCACGCCGAAGGGCGCCTCGGCGCCGATGCTCGCCGCCGGCGTGGACTTCGTGCTCGAAGGGCTCTACGCCACCAAGAAGATCAGCCGCAGCGACGAGCGCGGCTACCACGCGAGCGATACGCCCGTACGCCGCCCGGCGCGCGAGTCTCCGTCGCTCGAAGACGAGCCGCGGATCCCGGCCGGCGGCAAGAAGAAGTACTACAACTAGGTCAGGTGGGTCAGGTGGGTCAGGTAGGTCAGGTAGGTCAGGTGGGTCAGGTAGGTAAAGACGCTTGAAATATCGGTACACCAAATACACCGGCGACCTGATGGACGAGATCGATCTCGAGGATCTCGTGTCGAAGCTGTCGGACCTCCTGCTGTCGAGCGGCTTCAGCAACCCGTGGGATCCGTCGGACACCGACGAGGACCGCACGATGCAGGCGCTGCACGACGCCATCCTCGACGCGCTCTTCAGCGGCGGCGTGCTGTCGGACGAGGCGATGCAGCAGCTGCTCGGCGAGCCGTCCGACGGCGATCAGGAAGGCGTGCGCCAGCAGCTCGAGGATCTGATCCAGCAGATCATCGACCGCATGATGGAGCGCGGGTTCATCACCGGCGCACCCGACCTCGAGACCGAGCGCGAACGGCGCGCCGGCATGGGCGGCAGCGTCGGCGAGGACACCAGCCGCGTGCAGTTCGAGGTCACCGACAAGGCGCTCGACTTCCTGGGCTACCGCGCGCTGCGCGATCTGCTCGGGTCGGTGGGCCGCAGCAGCTCGGGGCTGCACGACACGCGGCACCTGAGCACGGGCGTCGAGGCCATCGCGGCCCCGAAGCCCTACGAGTTCGGCGACACGCTCAACATCGATCCCAGCAGCACCATTCTCAACGCGGTGCAGCGGCTGCACGTCGACGCCGCCGGCGCGGCCACCGCGGTGGGTGGTGGTGGCGGGATCGAGATCGACTACGCCGACCTGATGGTGGCGCAGAGCGACTATCAGAGCTCGTGTGCCACCGTCATCATGCTCGACTGCAGCCACAGCATGATCCTGTACGGCGAGGACCGTTTCACGCCGGCCAAGCGCGTCGCGCTGGCGCTGTCGCATCTGATCCGCACGCAGTACCCCGGCGACTCGCTGCACGCGGTGCTCTTCCACGACTCGGCCGAGGAAATTCCGCTCAAGCAGCTCGGACGCGTGCGCGTGGGGCCGTACTACACCAACACGCGCGAGGGGCTTCGCCTGGCGCGGCGCATCCTCGAGCGCCAGCGCAAGGACATGCGGCAGATCGTCATGATCACCGACGGCAAGCCGTCGGCGCTGACGCGCCCCGACGGGCAGATCTACAAGAACGCCTTCGGGCTCGACCCGCACATCGTGTCGGAAACGTTCGCGGAAGTGAATGCCTGCAGCAAGGCCGGCATCATGATCAACACGTTCATGCTGGCCCGCGATCCGGATCTGGTGGCCTTCGTCCGCCGCGTGGCCGCCGTGTGCCGCGGCAAGGCGTATTTCACGACGCCGTACACGCTCGGCCAGTACGTCCTGATGGACTACATGAACCGCAAGACGAAAACGATCCACTGAGCGGGTCCGCGTTCGATGCTTCCGCCGACGATTCCCATCTTCCCGCTCCCGAACGTGGTGCTGTTTCCGAACGTGTTCCTGCCGCTCCACATCTTCGAGCCGCGCTACCGCGCCATGCTCGCCGATGCCCTGGCCGGCGACCGTATCATCGGGATGACGCTCCTCATGCCCGGCTATGAGGCCAATTACGAGGGGCGGCCGGCCGTGTATCGGGTCGGGTGCGCGGGCGTCATCACGCATTCCGAACGGCTCCCCGACGGGCGTTCGAACGTGGTGCTGCGCGGGATCGAGAAGTTCCGCATCCTCGAAGAGGACAGCAGCCGCGAGTACCGCCTGGCGCACATCGACGCGCTGCCCGAGACCCCCGGCGACTCCGAGAAGACGCTGTTGAAACAGCGGCGCCACCGCCTCGAGGCGCTGCTCGTGGCCGCCATCGAGCGCGGCGGACAGGATCCCCGGTTCCCCTCGGCGATTCCCGACGAAGACCTCGTCAACGCGCTGTCCCAGTACCTCGGCCTCGATCCGGTGGAGCGGCAGGCATTGCTCGAGCGCGACGGCATCCTGGCGCGCTGCGACGGGCTGATCGAGCTGCTCGAAATGAAGACCTACTCCCCCGGCGGCCCCAAGTCCGTCCACTAGAGGCAGAGAAGGCAGAGAAAGCAGAGAGCCCTCTCCGACCTATTGCAATCCCATATCACTGGCGACTAATATGGCGTCCCCATAGGAGACGCCATGGTCCGGAAGCCGAGCGACGTGTGGCAGGGCACGCTGGCCCTGATGATTCTCAAGAGCCTCGACACCATGGGCGCGATGCACGGCTACGGCATCGCGCGTCGCATCGAGCAGGTGAGCGGCGACACGCTCTCGGTGAACTACGGAACCATCTACCCTGCCCTGCTCAAGCTCGAACAGGAGGGCGCCATTCAGGGCGAATGGGGGATCTCCGAGCAGAACCGCAAGGCGCGTTTCTATTCGCTCACCCGAGCGGGCCGGAAGCAGCTCGAAACGGCCGCTCGTGAGTGGGATCGCACGACCGACATCGTGGCGCGCTTCTTCCGTCCGGGGGAAAGTTCGTGAGGGCGCTGCGGCGGGGGCTCACGCGGCTGCGTGGCCTCGTCACACGACCCCGGCGTGAGCAGGACTTCGACGAGGAGCTGCGGAGCCACGTCGAGATGCACACCGACGAGGGCATCCGCGCCGGCCTTTCGCCCGAGGAAGCCAGGCGGCACGCGCTCGTCATGCTCGGCGGCCTGCAGCAGACCCGCGAGGCGTACACCGACGGCGTCACGCTGCCCTCGGTCGAGAGCGTGCTCCAGGACCTGCGCTTCGCCGTCCGCATGCTGGCGAAGGCGCCGGGATTCACCGCCGTGGCCGTGTTCGTGCTCGCGCTTGGCATCGGTGCCAACGCGGCGGTGTTCAGCCTGATCAACGCCGTCCTGCTGCGGCCGGTCAACGGGACGACCCGCGGGACGCTGATGGCGGTGTCGGTTGGAGACCGCACGCGGCCCGGCTCCTGGCGGTTCTTCTCGTACCCCGAGTACCTCGACGTCCGTCAGCACGCCGATCTCTTCCAGTCCGTCGTCGCGGAGACGCCCGCGAACCCCGGGCTGGAGGAAGGTGGACGCGTGCAGCGGATCACCGCCCGCATCGTGTCGTCGAACTTCTTCTCCGCGCTCGGGGGCACGATGGCCGCGGGGCGAGGGTTCACCGCCGCCGAAGAGAACCCCGGCACCACCACGCCCGTCGCGGTCGTCGGCTATCCGTTCTGGCGGCGGCACGGCTTCGATCCCGCGCTCGTCGGCAGCAGCCTGCGCATCAACAGCCGATCGTTCACCGTCGTCGGCGTGGCGCCCGACGGCTTCACCGGCGTGCTGCCGGTGATGGCCGCCGACGTGTGGTTCCCGTTCGGTGCCGCCGACCTGCTCTCGGCGGCGTCGTCACCCGGCTTGTTCGGACGCGTGGCCAACGATCGCCAGGTCCAGTCGCTGGTGCTCACCGCCCTGCTGCGCGACGGCGTGACCGCGGACATGGCGACCCAGCGCCTGGACCCCCTCGCCGCGGCCTGGCCGACCGCGGCCAGCGGCGGCCGTACGCAGATGGTGGTCGCGCCACGCTCCCGCACGGCCATGGGCCCGGCGCCTGGACGCGACACCGGCGCGCGGGCGGGCGCCACCGTCCTCATGCTGCTGACGATGGTCGTCCTCGTCGTTGCCTGCTTGAACCTCGCCAACATGCTGCTCGCACGCGGCAGCGCGCGGCGGCCCGAGATCGCCCTGCGCCTCGCGATCGGCGGCAGCCGCGGACGCATCGTCCGGCAGCTGCTCACGGAAGGGCTCGTCTTGTCGATCCTGGGCGGGGCCGCGGCGCTGTTCATGGCGTGGGCGGCCGCGCGCCAGGTGACGTCCACACTTGGCGCCCTGCCGGGATCGAACTTCGTCATCAGCCTCACTCCCGATCTGCGCGTGTTTACCGCCGTCGGCATCGCCTGTTTCGTCAGCACGATCGCGTTCAGCCTCGGACCCGCGTGGACGCTGTCGAAACCCGACCTGGCGAGCGGACTCAAGACCGCTGGTCTGCGTAGCCGGAAGCGTCGCCTTCCGGTCCCCGATCTGATGGTCAGCGGACAGATCGCGCTGTCGCTCGCGCTGCTCGTGGCGGCGGCGCTCTTCGTACGCGCCGGCGCGGCCGCGGCGATCGCCGACCCGGGCTACGCGCTGCGGGACGGCCTGCTCGTGCAGACCGACCTGGACATGATCGGCGCCACCCGAGCCGACGGGCTCCGTATCTACGGCGACCTCGTCGATCGGCTGCGGGCCTTGCCGGGCGTTCGCGCGGCATCGGTGGCGTCGGTCGTCCCGTTCGGCGACTTTCGCGACGGGCGCATGGTGCGCAGCGACTCGACGCTCATCTTCGCGACCTACACGGTGGTGGGCGCCGACTATCTCGAAACGCTGGGGCTGAAGCTGCTCGCGGGCCGCGAGTTCACGCGGATAGAAGAACAGACGGCGGCCGCGTCACCGGTGGCGCTCGTGGACCAGCTGCTGGTCGAACAGCTGTTCCACGGCCAGAATCCGATCGGGCAGGCCCTGCACCTGTCCGCCCGTCCGGACCACCTGGACGACGAGACCGTGGAAATCGTCGGCATCGTGCCGACGCTGCGCGACGACCTGACCGAAGGCGTGAACGCGCACGTCTACGTGCCGTTCGGGTCCCGATACCGATCGGCGATGACGCTGCGCATCAAGACCGAGCCGGGAGCGGAAACCGCACTGACGCTGCCGATCCGGAACGCGGTGGCCGAGATCGACCGGCGCGTCCCGGTGCTGACCATCCAGACGCTCGCCGAACATCGCGACGCGTCGGGGACGCTGATGGCGCTCACGATCCTGTCGGCGATCTTCGGCGCGATCGGCCTCATCGCGCTGTTCCTCGCGAGCATCGGGGTCTACGGGCTGCGCGCCTACCTGGTGGCACAACGCACCCGCGAGTTCGGCATCCGGCTGGCGCTCGGCGCCCCGCGCGGGTCGATGGTGCGTCAGGTACTGGCGGAAGGCGGCCGCATCGCCGCCGCCGGCATCGTCATCGGGGCGCTGCTGGCCGCCGCGCTCACGATCGTCCTGCAGCAGTCGGGGATGCTGCTCAACGTCAGTCCGACCGACCCGCTCGTCGTGATCGGGACACCGCTCGTGATGCTCGCGGCGATTGGACTCGCATCCTACATCCCGGCGCGACGCGCGCTCAGAGTGGAGCCGGTCGCGGCGCTCCGAGTGGAGTAGCTCGGCCAATCCGAGGATGTCGCCTGCGGTATGTTCGTCCCATGAAGAAGCGCGACCATCCAGTGGACGACGTGCGCCGATTTCTCGAGCCCGGCCCCATCGTGCTCGTGAGCTCGGCTTGGAAGAGCAAGACCAACATCATGACGATGGGGTGGCACATGGTCATGAGCGAGGAGCCAGCGCTCGTGGGCTGCTTCATCTGGGACCGGAACCACAGCTTCGAGATGATCCGGAAGAGCCGGGAGTGCGTCATCAACGTGCCGACGGTCGATCTCGCCACCACCGTCGTGAGAATCGGCAACACGTCGGGGGCAGAGGTCGACAAGTTCGAACGGTTCGGCCTCACCGCCGTTCGCGGACGCAAGGTCAGGGCGCCGCTCATCGACGAATGTCACGCAAACTTCGAATGCCGGCTCGTGGACTCGCGCCTGATCAACCGCTACAGCTTGTTCGTGTTCGAAGTCGTGAAGGCGTACGCGCGCGTCACGCCGAAGTTTCCGAAGACGCTGCACTACCGGGGTGATGGCCTGTTCATGATGGCCGGGCCCACCGTGAGCCGCTATCGCAAACTGTTCAAGCGCGAGATGCTTCTCGCCTAGCGCGGTGTTCGTCCCCAGGCACCGACGACCGTCGGCGGCAGCATCACCGCGTCGGCGCGCCGGAGTGCCTCGGCGAGTCGCTCTTCGAGCGTGTCGACCGCCATCTGCTCCGCGGTGGCAATGCCGTGCCCGACGATCGCGCCGGCGAGGCTGCGCACGACGCTGGCGAGCAGCTGCGCGGCCGCCGCATCATCGGGTGGCAGATACGCCTGCATGCCAAACGTGACGACATCCCGCAATCCTGCGTTGCGCAGAATCGGCACCAGCCGCGCGCCGATCATCGGCGCGGCGCCGGCGGCGCTGAACGCACGGATCACCCAGCCGAGGGCCTCGTCGAAGAGCGGAACGGGCGGCTCCGTTCGCGCGCCACCAAGGTCGAACTCGACGGCGACGAAGACGCCGTCAGCCCGAAGATTCCCGAAGTGGTGACGCACGACCGCGACGGGGTCCGGCAGGTGAAAGAGAATCAGCCGGGCGGTCACCGCATCGAACGGCTCACCCGCGTGCCACGCGGTGACGTCGCCTTCGAGGAACGTCACGTGGCGCTCCCCCGCCTGCGCCACTCGCGCCCGCGCGACGGCCAGCGCGTCGCCCGCGCCGTCGATGCCGACGACGGCGCCCTCCGGACCGACGAGCTCGCCCGCGATCCGCGCCACATGCCCGAGCCCGGTGCCCAGATCGAGCACTCGCTGGCCGCGGCCCAGGCCCGCCGACTGCAGAATGGTGCGCGTGGGCCGCTCGATCCGCGCGGCCTGCGTGTCGAGCCGTTCGAGCTCGTGAGGGGTGCTGCCGAGGATGTACTGCTGGTGTGCCATGGCGTCACCCCGCCAACGATGAGTGGATGTTCGAGCGCGTGCGACCGCTCATGACCCGGGCAGCTTCCGAGGTCTCCGCGGCGTCGAGCGGCTGCAGCGGCTTGAACACCTGGTTCTCGATCACGGCCACCGGCACGCCGTCGCGATAGGCCATCCGGTTCCGGCCCCTCGCGGCCACGCGCGGCCCGGCCGTGACAATCCCAGCCAGGTTGAGCGGATCGGCAGTCGACACCGAATGGAACGCACCGGTGGGTGTCGTGCGGCGCACTTCTCGCAGCACCGGCACCGCGTCAGGCAAGGCGTACTGTTCGCCCGACATGCCGGATACGAAGCGGCCGCCGCGGATGTCGCCGCGCGCCTCGAGTCGCCGGTAGACCCGCGTGAGCTCACGCCAGGGCGCCGTCGCGGTTTCGCGAGTCAACAGACGCCGGAACACGATCCCGTAGCGGTGCAGCAGGCTCCACGCCTGGACCTCGACGGCCGATTCAGGAGGGTCTGAAGACTCCCCTCTACGTATGGCCTCGATGAGGTTCCATCGGCCGGCCATGTTTGGGCGCCGATCGAGCGGCCACGGCTTGCCCTGATCCGCGGCCACCAGCACGCGCAATCCGGCGAAGCCGTCGGAGGCGGCGAGGCCGGCCGCCACCAGCGCGCTGAGCGCGATGCGGAGGCGATCCGGATCGAAGGTCAGAGCCGCCGCGAGATCCCGGAAGAACGACGGGCCGCGCTCGCGTAGCCGCTCCATGACGATGCGCGCGTCCTCGCTGATGACCGGCTCAGGGCGGTCTGCAGAGCGCCCTCTACAAAACCACGCGTCGGCATGCTCGCTGGCGACGAGCGCAATCGGCGTTGCCGACGTGGTCCGCAGCACGCCGGGCGCCGACACGCGTCCCCAGCGCACGTCGCCGGACAGGCACGCCATGTCGAGCAGCGACGGCTCGTACCCCTCGAGGCGCGCCGGAAGAATCGACCGTTCCCAGGCGCGGGCCGGCGCCTCGAAACCGTCGAGACGCTCGAGCACCTGCTTGAGCCCATCGGGACCGGCCAAACGCGCCACGGCGTCCACGTGCTGCCACTGAAACAAGAAGCGCATGAAATCGGCCGGCGTCACCGGCTCGATCTCGGCGCGCAGCCGCGACAGCGTGTAGCGGTGGATGCGCGCGAGCAGCGCGCGGTCGCACCATTCGGTTTCGCGGCGCTGCGACGTGAAGCGGCCGCGCAGCACCACACCTTCCGATTCGAGCGCCAGGAGCGCGTCGTCCACCGGCGCCTCGCCCACGCCGAGCACCGTCGCCATTGCAGCCGCCGTCGTGGGTCCGCTGATGGTGAGCCGGCCCCGCACGATCTCGGTCAGCGCCTCGCCGGAGGTCCACGTCCGTGCCGCCCGGCCGGCGGGCACGACCGCGCCTTCGAACACCAACCCCGGATGCACGGCGTGCCATTCGGGCAGCCGTTCAGTGGCGATCGCCAGCCCCGACGCCCGGACGGCGCGGCGCGCCGCCACCAGCGCGTCGAGCCATGCCGCGTCTTCCGACGACATCTCGTCCTCGGTGAGCGCGCCGCAGGTCATCAGCGCGTCGTGCAGTTCGTCGGCGTCGCGCGGATCGGGTGCGGCTTCCTCACGCACCTTCTCCACCGCCGCGGCGTCGAGCACCGCGCCCGCTTCCACCTGTCCGCCGCGCCGCGTCTGGACGGCGTGCACCCGCCGCTCTTCGAGCGGCGCGTCGTCCATGAACGCGTACGGCTTCGCGTTCAGGATGGCCTCGGCGAACGCCGACGGCTCCGGCGTATCGCGGGCGAGCAGGCGAAGCTCGCCGCGGTGGATGCGCGTCAGCACCTCCCGCAGCCCTTCGAAGTCCATCGCCTCCTGCAGGCAGTCGCGCAGTGTCTGGTTGACGA
>Ga0207689_10000700_pt1 | contig 32116 bp, 29 predicted proteins | sample KBSMisM52_FD_184312 | JGI IMG/M metagenome (GOLD analysis project Ga0207689, IMG submission 184312) | Miscanthus rhizosphere microbial communities from Kellogg Biological Station, Michigan, USA - KBS Miscanthus M5-2 (SPAdes) (version 2) | ecosystem: Host-associated > Plants > Roots >...
CGCTGACCGACGAAGAGCGTCTGCTCGTGGTCGGACGCATCGAGCTTGGCTTCAACTACGACCAGCTCGCGCTCATCTCGGGCCGGGCCACTCCGGAGGCTGCTCGACAGGCCGTGCGACGCGCCGTGAAGAAGCTGGCGGAGAGGATGCCTCGTGCCCGAGGACCTCGATGATCTCGCCGGGGCGTTCGCTGATGGTGACGAGATCGACTGGCGGGCGGCCCGGGAGCGGCAGACATCGCCGGATTCCCGCAGCGTCGTCGAAGGCCTCGAATCACTCTCCCATATCAGCTCGCTGAGACCCGGCCAGGCTCGGCCGAGCCGTCGGCTGTCTCTGTTGCTCGAGGTCGCACGCCTTCTGTCTGCCACGTCGTGCGTGCTCGGTCTGGCCGGCTTCGTTGCCGGGCCTCGGCGAGACAATGCGGTTCTTGTCGGTATCCTCTGCACCTTTGCCGGGGCCGCCGCGTTTCTCGACGTCGGCGGCCGCGACCGTCGCGCGCGCGCACTCGCCGCGTGCTTCTGGACCACGGCTGGGGCATTCGCGTCGCGTGGCCTGAGCGAAGTGCCGGCGGGATGGCTGGTGGCAACGCTGTCCAAGGCGCTGGTCGTGCTGAGGCCGGACGCCTTCTTCGCGCTCTCAGTATGGCAGTTCGCGCGTGATTTTCCCGCTGTCATTCGCTTCGGGGCCGTCGATACGCTGTGCGTCTGGGGAATACGTGCCGCGACCGCGATCGGCCTGACGCTCTTTGCTGCCAGCACGCTGCCGCTGATCGTACCGGGCGCGGAGGCCGCGCTGCGGCTGGCGCCGGCCCGCGATACCAGCCCGGCCGCATTTATTTTCGTCTTTCTGGTATTCGGCGCGGCGCTTGCGGCGCTGACCGTGATCGCCTGGCGCAGCCGGCTGGCCGAGGGCATCGAGCGCGCGCGCGTGCGTCTCTTCCTCTATGCCACCGTCCTCTCCCTCGCGCCCATGATGACGATCGTTGTCATGCTGACGCTGCTGCCGCCATTCCTCGCGTTCGCGACGTCACCGCAAGGGTTTTCGCTGACTGCGTGGCTTGTGTACCCGCCGATGTTCCTGCTGCCGCTCGCGACGGCGTACGCCGTCGCGGCGCGCGACGTTTTGAACGTCAGGCTCGTCATTCAGCGGGGCCTCCGCTACGTAATGGCGCGGTGGCTGCTCCTGTGGAGCGCCGTCGTGCCGCTGGCCCTACTGGCGGGTCACTTGTACCGGCATGCGGACCTGACGCTGGGGGGGGCGCTGGCACTCGAGCCGGCGCCGGCGCTGCTGTGGTTCGCGGGCGTGGGAACGATTGTGCTGGCCTTCAGAGGCACCTTGATTCGGGCGCTGGATCAGTGGGCGCTGCCCGGGGTTGAAGAGCCCGCGGCGGCGCTGGCCGCCATGGCGGAGCGCATGAAGCTGGCGCGCACGCCGCTCGAAGTGGCCGCCACCCTGGCCGATGCCATCGAGCGGACGATGCAGGCGCCCGCATCCGCGTTCTTGTTCATCGGCGGTACCGTGGTGCCCGCCGACGGCGGAGAGGCGGTAGTGCCGATCGAGTCGGCCATTCCCCCGCTGCTGGAAGGGGCGCGCGAGGTCGTGCGTGTGTCGGCCTCACACCGCCGCTCGTATTATTCGCTGCTGCTTCACACCGACCGCGAGTGGATCGATCGCGGTCAGGTCGAACTACTCGTGCCGCTGGTGCCCGGCCGGCCGGGCGGCCGCCTGCTGGGGCTGGTCGCGCTCAGCACCCGCCGCAACGCGCTCGGCTTCACCGACGACGACATCCGCTTCGTCCGCGTGGCCGCGGCGGCGGCCAGCCTCGCCTGCGACGCGCTCGATTCGGAAGGCCGCCGCGCCGGTCACACCGCGGACGACGCCGTCGAGGAAGTGGCGCTGCAGTGCCTGCGGTGCGGGCGGATCGAAGTACGCGAGGCGGGCCTTCCGTTGTGCGCCTGCGGCGGCGCGTGGGAGCCGGCCGCGTTGCCGCGGCGCGTGCTCGCGCGCTTCGACCTGGTCGAGTGGCTGGGCGCCGGTGGAATGGGTGTGGTGTATCGCGCGTCGGACGTGTCGCTTGGGCGCGACGTGGCGCTCAAGACGCTCCCGCAGCTGTCGGCCGTTGCCGCCGACCGGTTGATGACCGAGGCGCGGACGATGGCGAGTCTGTCGTACGAAGACGTGGCGGTCGTGTACGGCGTCGAGCAGTGGCGCGGCACGCCGCTGCTGGTCATGGAGTATCTGGTCGGCGGGACCCTGTCGCAGCGGCTGCGGCGCGGGCGCCTCGATGACAGCGAGGCGGCTGGCCTGGTACGGCTGCTTGCACGTTCGCTCGCTCGCGTCCACGGCCGCGGGCTGTATCACGGCGACATCAAACCGAGCAACATCGGCTTCGCCCCTGGCGGGGCGCCCAAGCTGCTCGATTTCGGGTTGGCACGCGCGCTATCGCTCGACTCGTCGAACGGACACGACGAGGATCGGGGTCGAGCGCCGCTCGGCGGCACGTGGGCATATCTGGCGCCCGAGGTGCGCGACGGCGCCCCGCCGGGTCCAGGGCTCGATTTGTGGGCGCTCGGCGTGGTCCTCTGCGAGGCGTGGATCGGCGTCCATCCGTTCCCCCACGCGCGCACGACACACGACGTGGCTGCCGGCGTGCTGGCGGCGCGCGCCCGCGTCCGCGCCGAGCGCTCTCCGGCACACGAACGAGTCGTGGCGTCGATGCTCTCTCTTGAACCGGATGCCCGTCCGGCGACCGCCGCGGCCTTCGAACAGCTCCTGGCGGGGCTGTAGCGAGCGGCCACCTGCCCCGATTCAAGCGAACGTTCCAAGCTTCGCTGACGTTTCCATACTCAGCAGGAGGTGCAAGTGTGAGCAAGAAAGCGATTGATCAGGACGCGTACGACGTGTCCCCCGCAGTAAAGAAGGCCACGCTCAAGCTGCTGGACGACCTGGCCAAGGATCTCGAAGCTGGTTGCCGAACGGTCGAGAAGGGCGCGCGCCTCAGCGACGACGCCATCGGTACGTTCCGGCGGCGTTACCGGCTATCGCTGCAACGGGCGTTGAGCGACCCTGCCACCGCAAAGATGAACCATCGTCAGGTGCTGGGCCCGGCGATGAAGTGTCACGGCCGGATGGCCGCTGCGATTGCCGCGTTCCATCACTCTGGCGGCGGCGTTCTGACCATCGACAGGGACGCCTTTCTGAAAGCCGCGCATGTCATCGAGGTCGAGTGCAAGTCGTTTGCGATTCGCGCGTTCGCGAAGCGACGCGGTGCCACGATGTCCGCCGTGATGGAACCGGAAGTCTTCGACGGAGAGATCGCGAAATTCATCTTCTGTCAGTAGGCAGCGGTTCGCTGTTCGGCTCGGCGGCGACGCCGAAGGTGTTGAGGCTCATCGACACCATGCGGTAGCCGCCGGCTGTGATCAGGACGTCGAGCAGCTGCCGGCGATCGAACCGCGTGGCGAGCCGGGCCCAGGTCGCCGGCGCCACGCGGTCGTCGTTGAACAGGTCGTCCACCGCCTGCAGCACGGCCGCGTCTTCCCCGGTCCATCCCGCGGCAGGTCCCGCCGCAATCCGCTGGATCTCGTCGGCCGACAGTCCGGCGCCGCGTCCGGCCCGCGCGTGCGCCGCCCACTCGTAGGCCGAGCCGCACAGGAAGCCGATGCGCAGGATCAGCATCTCGCGCACCCGCGGCGGCAGCGTCGAACCCGTGCGGATGTACTCGGACAGCATCTGTCGCGGCGCGTACAGCGCCGGGTGCTGCGCGTAGGTGCGATAGACGTTGGCCACCGGACGTCCGTTGCCCGATGGATCCAGCATCGCGCGAATGGCCGGCGTCCAGTCGGGCGGGTCGAGCGTCGGGATGCGCGGCGCCGTCAGCGGCACGTGGGTGCGCGAACCAGCCCCGCGTGTGCCGGTTGGCATCGGCACCGCCGATTCGCCCGCCGGCGCGCCGATCGTGTTCATCGTCATCGCCCACATCGAGTAGTGCGCCACGGTGAAGACCGCGTCCATCAGCTGGTGGCGGTCGTAACGCGCCGCCAGGGCCGTCCACGTTGCGTCGCTGATGAACGACTGAGTGTGGAGCTCGTCGGCGGCGCGCAGGAGCGCCGCCTCGAAGGGGCCCCAGTCGGGCGCCGCCGGCCCTGCGCCGACGCGAACGATCTGGTTGCGACTCAGGCCCGCGGCCAGCGCGATCGGCACGTGCGCCTTCCACACCGCCGCCGACCGGCTGAGGACCGCGGTGCGGAGGATCATCAGCTCACGATCGAATGCCGGCAGCGACGATTCGCTCGAGATGTAGCGATGGAACGGCTGGACGCCGGCGGCGAGCGCCGGGTGGTCGGCGAGGATCGCGGCGTCGCTGTGCTCGACGGATTCCTGCAACCATCGGTCGGCCAGGCCGGCGATCTCGAGGTTGTTCTTCTCGAGCATCAACATGTGACCGTTGCCTTTGATGCCGGCGTCGGCGAGCCGCACGAACCGCAGGTGCGCCACCTTCGCCTGTCGCAGATACGCCACCGTGCAGTGGTCGTAGGCGGCGTGATACGACGCCTCCGCCTGCACCACGAGCACCGGGATGTTTCGCAGGTTCGTCAGCGCACGTGCCGGCTCTGCCTGCGCCCAGCAGCGCACCAGATCGGGGGCGTCGGGCTTCTCCTGCCGCACGAACTTCAACTCCGCCGGAGTGCGGACCGGCGGGTCGTAGGCGAGCGGCGGCGCCGTGAGGCCGTACGGTTTCGCCACCGGCCCGTCCTCGAACCAGGCGGGCGCGCCCTTCTCGACGTTGTCGTGCACCGGCGGTCCCGACGGCTCGAGCGCGACGATCGCCTTGACGAGCGCCGGCCGTGCGTCGGCTACGAGCCAGCCGAACGTGCCCGATTGCGAGTGCGTCACCAGCACGGCGGGGCCGATGCGATCGAGCAGGGCCGCGCCCGCATCGCGATTGAGCTCCTGCTGCCGCGGAAAGCTCGTGAGCGACGGATAGATCTGGGCGAAGAACTGATCGAAGACGGGATCGCCGGCGACGCCAGTGCCCGGCCACTGGGTGTGGAGTCGGGCCTGCGGCCACAGGTTCGAGCGCTCGGGCGCCGTGAAGCGTTGTTGTACGCGTTCCACCGAGAAGCGCGATTGCGGCCCCACTTCGGGCTGATGCGGTGAGCGGGCCCGCGACGGCTGGTCCAGCACGTAGACCGCGTAGCCTTGACGCACGAAATACTGCATCCAGCCGTCGCGTCCGTCGGGCGTGCCCGTGTAGTTCAACCCGCTCTGCCCGCCGCCCGAGAACATCACGATCGGATACGGGCGGGTAACCGCGCTGGGAATCTGGTACTCGACGTACATCTGGCCCGACATGAACCGGCCGTCCTGGGCGTCGAAGTACTGTCCGCCGACGAAGAAGTAGCCCTGTTTGCCGACGCTGAGCGGCGGCGTTTGCGCCGCCAGAGCGGCGACGAATCCAACGACGGCGAGCGCGGCCGACAGGATCCTGAGAGGACGGCACACCGTTTGGGGCATAGGACTGTCGCAGCCTCCGGTATACCTTATGTCCTCTTGCCTTCGAGCACCACTGTGTCCCAGGCCGCCGAACGGCAGGTCTTTGCCAAGATCGGCTGGCGCCTGATGCCGGTGCTGACCACGGCGTACGTACTCAACTATCTCGATCGCACCAACGTGGGCTTTGCCGCGCTCACGATGAACCAGGCGATCGGGCTGACGGCCACGCAATTCGGGCTCGCGTCCGGTCTCTTCTTCTTCCTCGGCTACTGCTTCCTCGAAGTACCGAGCAACGTGGCGCTCTACCGCTTCGGCGCGCGCCGCTGGCTCTCGCGCATCATGATCAGCTGGGGCTTGGCGTCGGCGGCGACGGCGCTCGCCGTCGGCCCCACGAGCCTCTATGCGCTGCGGCTCCTGCTCGGTGCCGCTGAAGCCGGCTTCTTTCCGGGTGTGGCGTTCTATCTCTCCACCTGGTTTCCAGGCGAGTACCGCACGCGGATCATCGCCTGGTTCATGGTGGCCATCCCGATTTCGTCGGTCATCGGCGGCCCGGTGTCGGGATGGCTGCTCGGGCTCGACGGCGTGTTCGGCGTCGCCGGATGGCAGTGGCTGTTCCTCGTCGAAGGGCTGCCGGCGGCCATCGTCGGCATCGTGCTCCTGCTCACGCTGCCCGATCGCCCCGAGGACGCGGCCTGGCTCTCCGACGACGAGCGCAAAATCGTGCGCGAGCGGCTCGAAGCCGAGCGGCGGCCGAAGGAGGTCAAGAACATCTGGGTGGCCTTCCGCGATCCACGCGTGCTGATCCTGGCTGGCGTCCAGTTCGGGTTCCTCGTGGGCTCCTACGGCATCGGCCTCTTCCTCCCGCAGATCCTCGACACCGGTCGTCTGTCCGACCTCGAGATCGGGTTCGTGACCAGCGCCGCCTATGCCGTGGCCAGCGTCACGATGATCCTCTGGGCTGGGCATGTCGATCGCCACGGCAACAAGGTGGGCAACCTGGCCCTGGCGTGTGCGCTGGCCGCGGTGGGCTTCATCGGCTCGATCCTGTTTGCCGGCACGTCGTTCTGGCTGTCGGTGCTCTGGATCACGGTCGCGGTGAGCGGCGTCAACGCGGCGCGCGCGCTGTTCTGGACGATTCCGCCGCGCTTCCTGAGCGGCCTGGCCGCCGCCGGAGGCCTGGCCTTCATCAACTCCATCGGCACCATGGGCGGGTTCGTGGGGCCGACCATCGTCGGATTCCTGCGCGACTACACCGGCTCGTTTTCCACCGGCACCATCGCGTTGGGCGGATTCCTGATCGCGGCGTCGCTCCTGGCGTGGTCGCTCAAACGTTTCGAGGCAGAGTAGGGCAGTGAATCAATCCGTCGCGGCGGGGGCGCCGCTTGCCAGTGAGGTGGCCGCGTGGGTGGCCGGCCTCTCCTATGCCGACCTTCCGGACGACGTCGTCGCCACCACCAAGCTGCGCGTGCTCGACGTGATGGGGCTGTCGCTCGCCGGCTCCGCGACCCCGCTCGGCCACTCGGTGCGCGCGGCCGTGCGTGCGATGGCGCCCGGCGGCCCGAGCCATGTCTGGGGCGGCGGCGACCGCACCGCGGCGCCGTTTGCGGCGTTTGCCAACGCGTCGTTCGCCCAGGCGCTCGAGTTCGACGACACGCACAACGAGTCGATCGTCCACATGAGCAGCCCGTCGGTGGCCTCGGCGCTGGCGCTGGCGGAGACGCGGCGCATCAGCGGACGTGAGCTGATCGTGGCCGTCGCCGTCGGCAACGAAATCGCCTGCCGCATCGGCTCGGTGGCGCCCGGAACGTTCCATCGCCGCGGCTTTCATCCCACCGGGCTGTTCTCGCCGTTCGGGATCGCGTACGCCGCAGGAAAGCTGCTCGGCCTCGACGTGGGCGCGCTGGCGTGGGCCGCGGGGATCGCGGGCAGCACCGCCGCGGGGCTGCTCGAGTGCTGGGTGGACGGCACGCAGTCGAAGTTTCTCCACTCGGGCTTTGCGGCGCAGAACGGCATGGCGGCCGCCCTGCTGGCGCAGGCCGGCGCGTCGGGCCCGCCGCGAATCTTCGAGGGGCGCTTCGGTCTGTTCGCATCGCATCTCCAGGACGCCGCCGTCGTGAAGAACTTCGCGCGCATCACCGACGGCCTTGGCACGCGGTGGGACAGCCGCAACTCGTCGTTCAAGCCGTTTCCGGCCGCGCACGTGCTGCATCCCTACATCGATCTCCTGCTGCGCCTCCGCGCGGAGCACGCGATCACGCCCGCCGACGTGGTCTCGATCGAGTGCCCGGTGGCCGAGTTCAACGTGTCGATTGTGTGCGAGCCGGTCGCGGAGAAGACGGCGCCGGCCACTGAAGCGCACTGCCGCGTCTGCCTGCAGTACACGCTCGCCGAGGCGCTCGTTCGCGGCGAGTTGGGGCGGACGGCATACACCGACGCCAACCGTACGGATCCCGAGATCCTGGCGCTGGCCAAACGCGTGACGTACCGCGTCGATCCGGACTTCCCGCCGCCGGGGCGCTTCAAGGGGGCGCTGACGATGCGGCTGGCCGACGGGCGCGTGTTCGACGTGGTGGAGGAGTACAACCGCGGCTCGGCCGAGAACCCGATGACCATGGAGGAACTGCGCGCGAAGTTCGACGACAACGCCGGCGGCGCGTTGGACGCCTCGGCGCGCGACCTGATCGCGCAGGGGATTGCCAGCCTCGAGACGCTCGACGACGCGGGGGCGCTCGTGCGGCTCGCGTGCCGGGTCTAGAATAGCGGCCATGAACCGGCGGCTCACGGTCGCCGCGGCGCTGCTGGCCGCGATCACGGGCTCCACCTGGGTGCACGCGCAGAAAGGGGCGTTCGCGCCGCCGCGCACGCCGTGGGGCGATCCAGACCTGCAGGGCGACTTCACCAACAGCGACGAGAGCTTGATCCCGATGGAGCGCCCCGAGGCGCTCGCCGGCAAGCGCCTCGAAGACGTCACCTCGTCCGATCTCGACAAGCTGATCGACGAGCGCAACGCCGCCCGCGAGGAGGCCGACCGGCAGCGCTGGGAGCTGCGCAGCCCACTCCACTGGTTCGAGAACATCAAGCCGAAGAACAGCCGGGCCTGGCTGGTGACCGATCCGCCCGACGGCCGCATCCCTCCGCTTACCGCCGAGGCGCGTGCGCGCAACGTCAAGCGCGCGGAGGCCCGGAAGGGACGCGGCGAGGCCGACTCCTGGGAGGACCGAAGTCTCTACGACCGCTGCATCACGCGGGGCATCCCGGGCTCGATGATGCCGGCGATCTACGGCAACTCGTACCGCATCGTGCAGGGGCCGGGCATCGTGACCATCGGCTACGAGATGGTGAACGAGACGCGTGTGATTCCGCTGGATGCGCGCCCGCATCTCCCATCCGGCATGCGCGCCTACATCGGCGACGCGCGCGGCCACTTCGACGGCCCCACGCTGGTGGTCGAGACGACGAACTTCACCGACAAGACGTCGTACCGCGGCTCGAGCGAGCGCCTTCGCCTCGTGGAGCGTTTCACGCCGATGGACGCCACTCACGTCGAATGGTCCGTGACCTTCGACGACCCTGCCACCTGGGCGCGGCCATGGACCTTTGCCATGACGCTCACCAAGGTCGGTCCGGAGCAGGCGCCTTTCGAGTACGCGTGCCATGAAGGCAACTACGCGATGCGGAACCTGCTGAGCGTCGCGCGGGCCGAAGAAGCGGCCGCCAAGGCCCGATGAGCCAGCGGCTGTCGCGTACCACGCTGTTCGTGCCGGCGTCACGGCCGGACATGATCCCGAAGGCCGCCGCGAGCGCGGCCGATGCCGTGTGCATCGACCTCGAAGACGCCGTCGCTCCCCAGGAGAAGGCGTCCAGCCGCGGGCACGTCGTCGAGGCGCTGCGCTCGCTCGACTTCGGCGCGCGCACGCGGATCGTCCGCATCAACGGCCTCGACACACCCTACGCCTATCGCGATCTGGTGGACGTCATCGAAGCCGCCGGCGACCGCGTCGACCTGGTCATGGTGCCCAAGGTGGGCGGCGCGCGCGACGTGGTGTTCGTGGACATGCTGCTGTCGCAGATCGAGACGCACCGCGGTCTGCCGGGGGCGCGCATCGGCATCGAGGCGCAGATTGAAAGCGCGGCCGGCTACGTCTACCTGCGCGAGATCGCGGCCGCGTCACCGCGCCTCGAGGCGCTGATCCTGGGCGCCGGCGACTATGCGGCGTCGATGAAGATGCCGGCCTCCGGCATCGGTGAGCTGGACGCCAACGACGACCTGTATCCGGGGCACCGCTACCACGCCGTGATGCACGACATCGTGGCGTCGGCGCGCGCGCACGGCCTGCGCTGCATGGACGGGCCGTACTCGGCCTACAAGGACGCGGCGGGCTACGAGCGTTCGTGCCGCATCGCCCGCGCCATGGGGTTCGACGGCAAGCAGTGCATCCATCCCGGCCAGCTGGCCGCCGCCAACACGATCTTTTCGCCGACCGAGGCGGAGATCGCGACCGCGGCTGCTCTGGTCGCGGCCTTCGACGCCGCCGTCGCCGCGGGGCAGGGTGCGGCGACCCACGATGGACGGATGATCGATGCCGCAAGCCTGCGCATGGCGCGCACGGTCCTGGACCGCGTGCGTTCGTAACCTCCACGGGCCGCCTGAAGGCGGCCCCTACGTCTGATGAACGAGCCCGTCATCCACGTCTCCGGCATCCGGAAGGCCTACGGGCCCGTGGTGGCCGTCGACGACGTGTCGTTCGAGGTGCGGCGCGGCGAGATCTTCGGCCTGGTCGGACCGAACGGCGCCGGCAAGACCACGACGATGGAGTGTCTCGAGGGGCTGCGGTCGCCCGACCGGGGCCACGTCTCCGTGCTCGGGCTCGACCCGTACCGAGCCGGCACCGCGTTGAAGGTCAAGATCGGCGTGCAGCTCCAGGAGGCGCAGCTCCAGAAGCGGCTCAAAGTCGGCGAGGCGGTGCGTTTCTGGGCGTCGATCTATCCCTCGACGGTCGACCCGGAGGCGCTGCTCGATCAGCTCGGGCTGCGCGAGAAGCGCAATGCCTGGTTCATGACGCTGTCGGGCGGACAGAAGCAGCGGCTGTTCATCGCCCTGGCGCTCATCAACGACCCCGAGGTGGTGTTCCTGGACGAGCTGACGACCGGCCTCGATCCGCAGGCGCGGCGCGCAATCTGGGAACTCGTGCGCGGCATCCGCGAGCGCGGCAAGACCGTCGTGCTCACGACGCATCTGATGGAGGAAGCCGAGCGGCTCTGCGACCGTGTCGCGATCATCGAACACGGACGCCTGATCGACATGGACACGCCGCGCGGTCTGGTGGCGCGACATTGTCCCGAGCGCATGGTCGTGGTGGCGACGGCCGACGCGTCGGCGCGCGAGCGCTTCCTGGTGCTGCCCGGCGTGGACTCGGTGGACGCCGACGGGGCGTCGATGACCATCCGCGGCCGCAACCCCGGGCTGGTGACCGACGTGATCCAGTGCGTCTCGCGTCATGGCATCACCGTCACCGACTTTCACACGACACTGCCGACGCTCGAGGACGTGTTCCTCCGGCTGACCGGCCATTCCATTCGCGACTGAGATGAAAGGCCTCTGGCAGCTCACCTGGCTCGAAATCAAGATCTTCGCGCGCGAGCCGCTCGGCCTCTTCGGCACGATCGCGATCCCGGTCGTGGTGTTCGTGGTGCTGGGGCGACTCATGCGAGGCGCCGCGGCCACGCCCGCGTCGCCGGAGGCGATGTTCCTGAAGACCGGTCTGCCGGTGCTGGCGGCCATCCTGATGTCGATCAGTGCCGTGGTGTCGCTCGTCACGATCATCGCGATCTATCGCGAAGGGGGGATTCTCAAACGGCTGCGGGCCACGCCGCTGCACCCGGCGACGATTCTGACCGCGCACGTCCTGGTGAAGCTCCTCTTTACGGCCTTGACGCTGGCGTTGCTGCTGGCGGCGGGGCGGCGTTTCTACGCGCCCGACTCAGCGGGCACGCTCCTCCGGTTCGCGGCGGCGCTGCTGTTTTCCACGGCGGGTGTGCTGTCGATCGGCTTCCTCATCGCCAGCCTGGTGCCCACGGCGCGGTTCGCGCAGCCCCTCGCCGGCTTCATCTTCTACCCGATGATGGCGCTCTCCGGTCTGTTCTTTCCGATCGCCCTGCTGCCGCCGTGGCTGCGCGTGGCGTCGCGCGTCATGCCGATGACATACGCGGTGTCGCTGCTCCAGGGCGTCTGGCGGGGCGATCCGCTCTCGTTCCATGTCTGGGACATCGCCGCCATCGCCGTGTTTGGGGCGCTGTTCGCCGCGCTCGCGTCGCGGTTCTTCAAATGGGAGTAACCAGAACTGGCTATGGCACCAACCTCCCGTAACGTCAGCCCGTCAGATCCGTGAACCAAAATCCTGGAACCGGCGTCTTATGCAGCGTCAACTGCCAGTAGCTACCAGCTTGAATGGATGGGAGGGAGGCCCCGCCATGCGTCTGAAGTTGCTCGCCACGATCGCCGGTGTCGGTCTGTTCAGCGTTCTTATCTCGGCACAGAACCCCAAGCAGATCCAGGTGTTTGCCAGCATTCTCGACGGCACCGGCGCCCCGGCCAAGACGGTCGAGGCGGGCGACCTCCGGCTGACGGAGAACGGCGCCACGGCCACGGTGACGAAAGTCGAGCCCGTGAACTGGCCGGTGAAGCTCCAGATTCTCCTCGACAACGGCGCCGGCCTGGGCAGCCAGAATGTCCAGCATCTCAAGAACGGCGTGAAGGCCCTGCTCGAGGCCATGCCCGAGAATCTCGAAGTCACCATGGTGTCCACGGCGCCGCAGCCCCGCTTCCTGACCAAACCCACCACCGATCGGGCCGCGATGCAGAAGGGGCTGGACCTGCTGGCCCCCGACACCGGCGTCGGACGCTTCGTGGAGAGCCTCAACGAAGCGACGCAGCGGATCGAGAAGGACAAGGGCGACTACTTCCCGGTGATCATCAGCGTGGGCACCACCGCCGGTGACGCAAATGTCAGGGACAACGACATCAATCAGTTGAACAAGCGCCTCGAGGCCCGGCCCACCACCGTGCACGTCATCATCTTCAACAACGGCAGCGGATCGGCCAGCGGCGGCGCGAATCAGACGCAGGTGGGCATCAGCGTCACGAAATACACCGGCGGCAAGTTCGAGAACATCAACGCCCCGACGAGAATCGCGCCGCTGCTGTCGGAATGGGGCAAAGAAGTGGCGACGATGGTCGAGCGCCAGAGCCACCAGTTCCGCGTCACGGCGGATCGGCCGTCGGGCGCCTCGGGCGCCATCGGCAACATCAGCATGGGCGCCAAGTCGCCGCTGGCGTTGGCGGGCCTGTCCTTCGACGGCCGCCTCCGCTAGGTTTTTCGCCGAATGTAGAGGGCGGTTGTTTAGACCGCCCTCACCCCATTCTCGCCACCCGCCAGGCCGCGAGGCCTGAGAAGAGCACCGTGACACCCAGCAGCGCTGCGATGTGCATCGTCGCGGGCATGATGGCCGCGACGCCGGCCGCCTGCAGCGCCAGCTGGTTGAGATGGAACGCCGGCGACACCAGTGCGATCCCTCGGATCGCCTCGGGCACGGGGAAGAACAAGCCCGACAGATACGTCATCGGGATGTAGGCGAGGTTGACCCACGCCGGCGCCGTCCGGCCCGACACCTTGGCGCCGATGAAGAGCCCGATGGCCGCAAACGGCAGCGTCCCCACGACGCCGATCGCGGCCACCGCGAGGAACTGCGCGACCGACAGGTTCAATCCCTTCACGAGGGCGGCCGTCGTGATCGACACCATCACCAGCGCGCTGAACAGCGCCGCCATCACCATCTTGCCGAGCATGTAAGCCATCGGCGGCATCGGCAGCGCGCGCTTCAGACGCAGCAGTCCGAAGTCGCGATCCACGGCGAGCGCCATGCCGAAGGCGAACAGCGCCGGCCCCATCACGCCCATGATGCTGAACCCGGTGAACATGCGGATCGGCATCTGAAGTTCCGGCTTGGGCGCCTGCGACGGGTCGCCGCCGAGCGACGTGAAGAACACGTAGAGCGCTACCGGAATGATCAAGAACGGCGCGGCAAACGCCGGCGCCCTCAGATGGCGTTTGGTCTCGAACGTGGCTTCCGCGACGTAGGCACTGACGACGCGCGAGAGCGGCATCGTGGTCATTACGCAGCCTCCTGGGTGATTTCGGTGAACGCCTCGGCCAGCCCCGCCCGCGCCACTTCGAGATCGCGCAGCGAGGGGTCCGCCGCGAGCAGCCGCCGCACGACGTCGTCGGCGTCGCGCGCCACCACGTGCAGACGGCGCCCGTCGTGGCTCGCCGCGTCCACGCCGGCCCAGCCGGCCACCTGTTCCGGAGCCAGGACGCTCAGGCAGCTCACCTTCTTGCGGCTGACGACGCCGCGGATGTCGTCCACAGTGCCCATCGCCACGAGGCGCCCCTTCGCCAGGACGGCCACACGCGTGGCCAGCGCTTCCGCCTCTTCGAGGTAGTGCGTCGTGAGGACGATCGACACACCCTGCGACAGCAGGAGCCGGATCGTCTTCCACAGCGTCTCTCGCGCCTGCACGTCGAGACCGACGGTCGGTTCGTCCAGGAACAGGAGCGACGGCCGGCCACAGATGGCCACCGCGAACTGGACCTGACGCTTTTGCCCGGAGGACAGCTTGCCGTAGGCGCGATTGGCGAACTCGGTCGTGTGCGTGAGCTCCATCGCCTCGTCGGCGGTCAGCGGGGCGGGGTAGTAGGTGGTGGTGAGCGCGACGATCTCGCGCACGGTCATCTCCATCGCGAGCGTCACCTCCTGCATCATCACGCCCACGCCGTAGCGCGATTCGACCTCGAGGGGCGCGCGGCCGAACAGCATGGCCGTGCCGGCGTCGGGCTGCAGCAGGCCGAGGAGCAGCGAGATGGCCGTGCTCTTGCCGGCACCGTTCGGCCCGAGTACCGCCAGCAGTTCGCCCACGCGCACGTCGAGCGTCAGGCCGTCGAGCGCGGTGACCGTGCCGAACTGCTTGCGGGCGCCTGTGAGCGAGGCCAGCACATCGGCAGTCGGGGGCAGGGCTCGAGCAGGCGCCGCGTCGTCTCCCGGTCGCCGACGGCGGCGCGCCCCGTTCAGCACTTCGCCGATGACGGTGAAACGCACCAGCAGGTGGTAGCTGGCAAACAGCAGCACCAGCGCCACCGTCAGCAGCAGCGGAAACTTGAGGGCCCAGTGCAGCGGCCAGTCCTTCATCGCGGCCTGCAACGCCAGCACGAGCGGCAGATGCGCCAGATAGATCCAGTAGGACGCGTCCGACACGTAGCGGCGCGTGGCGCTTTCCGCGGCGAAGAAGCGCAGCGCCGCGCCGGTCAGGCCCAGCGTCCAGCTCCACACGCCGGCCACGTAGAGGACGGTGTAGAGCGGAGCCGACGACGCGGCGGTCGAGAGCTGCGCCGCGGGGTCGGGGCCCAGAATCGCCAGGCAGGCGACGGTGAGCGCGACGGCCATCGCGAGATACGGCGCCCACCACCGTTCGACCGTCTTCAACAGCGGCGTCTGCCGATGGATCAGCCACCCGATGGCGAACGCCGACGAGAACCCCACCGCGGCCGGCAGGTTGGGGATGAGCGACTGGTCGGGCGTGGGGATGCCGGACCACAGCAGCCACGGCGAGACGAGGAACGCGCCGATCAGCGGCACGCCCAACACGATCGGCGCCCACGGACCGGCGAGGGCGGCGCGCATCATCACGTCGGCGGCCCGTCGCAGCCGGCCGCCGGCGTCGACCCGCGCCACGAGCGCGTGCACCGGCAGCACGGCGGCGTAGATCAGCGTGAGCACGTACAGGAACCAGAGGTGCGAGAGCGGAAACGCCAGTGCCGGCGGCGCCGGCGGGGCCGTGGCGCCCGCCGGGGCGCCCAGTTGACCGCCCGCGCCCCACCACATGGCCAGCACGATCAGCGGGAAGAACACCACCCAGCCGACGACGAGCGGCACCACGATGCGCGTGGCGCGGTTGCGCACGAAGGCGCGAACCCCGCGCCGCTCGAGCATGAGGCGCCCGAAGAAGCCGGCGATGACGAAGAAGGTCGTCATCCGGAACATGTGAATCGTGTAGAAGGTCACGGCCAGCGCGGTGCTCGGCGAACGGTCGAGGAGCGGCCACACGGTGAAGCCGGGCAGGTAGGACATCGCCGCGTGCAGCACGACGCCGCAGATGAGCGCGAAGCCGCGCAGCGCGTCGAGTGCGTGCAGCCGTTCGCTGGAGGACGCGACCGACGTGGTCATGAGGCCTGCTCCTTGCGCTGCCGCTGAAGGAAGCGCGCGTGACACACGCACATCCATCCGTTCAAGGCGATCTGAGTGAGAAAGAAGAAGCTGAAGCCCGCCACGGCGACCCACCACGTCAATGCGTCGAAGACGCGGGCGATCGCCGGCGCGCCAGGCCCGCCGAGGCTCGCGGCCGTGAAGTACGGAGCGCTGAGATGGATCGGATAGATCAGCAGCAGCCCGATGACGTTGATGCCGAGCCGCGTGACCGGCGGCAGCCAGTTCCACTCGGGGCGGAAGAAGTTGGTCGCGCGCTGGACCAGGCCGGCGACGAGCAGCAGCAGGATGGGCCAGTAGAACCTGTCCCACGCCGGCGAGAACTGGATGAAGTTGGCCGCCGTTCCGATCAAGAGCATCGGATAGGACGGGATGAGCGCCCACCAGGCCGTGAGCACCAGCCAGGCGAGGAACCCGTTCAGCGACTGCCATCGCGGCACGTCGCGCAGATACGTTGGCGGGAACTGGTGGTTGTCCCCGAGCGCCGGCGGCACACCGCCGGATCGCCGCTGCAGAAGATCGACGACGCAGAAGATGGCGGTGATGACGGCGAACTGGATGACCACCGTCAGGAAGAACGCCTTCGGCTCCTCCACCTGGACGCGCGACAGCGCCAGGCCGCCGTGGATCATCGCCGAGATGATCCAGTTGGCGACCAGCACCATGCGGTACATGGGAAAGAACTCCGGTCCAATGAGCTGACGCCCGAAGGTGAGCGTGCCCTGGTGGCCGCCGTAGCGCGCCGCGACCTCCAATGGCGTGCCGTGCGCCAGCAGGAGTGCCTGCTGTTCGCGTTCGGTCAGCGGACGTCCCAGCTCCTCCTCCTTGTCCTCGATCCGTGACTGGAGGTTCTCCTCGAGCTCGCGCAGGATGTCGCGCCGCCCGCGCACGTGGAGGTAGTTGCCGACCGCGTCGAGATAGACCGTGAGCAGCCTCATCGCCGTCCGGCTCCCTGCAGCGACCGTGCGGGCGCGATGATGCGGTCGAGCGCGCCGTTGATGCCGCGCCACTCCTCGAGGAGCAGCTGCAGCGTCCGCTCGCCGTCGGCCGACAGGCGGTAGAAGCGCTTGTTCCGTTTGTTCTCCTCGCGCCACTCGCTTTCCAGCAGCCCCTGCGTTTCGAGCCGCCGCAGCAGCGGGTAGAGGGTGTTCTCGTCGATGTCGAGGCCGTGGTCCGCCAAGGCTTTCCTCAGCGTGTAGCCGTAGTGCTCGACGCGCAGCTGCGCGAGCGCGGCCACCACCAGGCAGCCTCGCCGGAGCTCGAGCCGCAGGTTTTCGAAGGAATCAGGGGCATCAGGCATGGCGTGTATGGCGTGCGACACATACTGTATGACACACGGTATGAGACGGCAAGCCCTCGTCGCATGTTCCCTGACGCCCCCCATAGACGGACGGCGGGGGCCGCGGGTTCAAGCGCGACCCACGTTTGTGCGGGTCGCGCTTGCTACGATCGATGCGATGAACCCATGGCTGGCCCTACCGCTCGAGGATTACGAGGGGCACATGGGTTCGGAGGCGGTGAACCAGCTGGCGCCGCTCGCAGACCTCTTCGGCGAGGCGCTCGCGCGCTTGCGACCGCGTTCGGTGGCGGTGCTGGGCGTCGCCGGTGGCAACGGGCTCGAGCACGTCGATAGCACGCTGACCACACGCGTCGTCGGCGTCGACGTGAACCCGGAATATCTCTCCGCGACCAAGGCCCGGTTCCCCGACCTGCGCGGCCTCGAGCTCCACTGCGCCGACCTCGAACGCGACACGCTGAACCTGGAGCCGGTGGCTTTGGTACACGCCGCGCTGCTCTTCGAGCACGCGGGGACCGGCCGATGCCTGGATTCCGCGGTGTCATTGGTGGCCGTGGGAGGGCATCTCTCGGTCGTCCTGCAGCTGCCGTCCAACGGGCACGAGGCCGTCACCCCCACGGCATACACCTCGATGACGACGCTCGCCGACGATTTCGCGCTCGTCGATCCCCACCACTTGCGGCGGCAGCTCGCGCAGCGCGGGTTGCGGCTCACGCATCAGGCGCGCCGGACGCTCTCGACCGGCAAGGCGTTCTGGTCGGGGTATTTCGAGCGCTCGGACTAGTCTGCCGCCGGCAGGTCGACCTGGTCGATCACGATCACGCTGACTGGACCCGTCGCGGACCGGAGGTCCAGGCCGAGCTGCTCCTTGAGGGCCGTCGCGATCTGCGGCAAGTCCGTCGTCTCGGCAAGACCCGCTCGTGCGAACTCGATATCGAGGTCGAACGGCTCGCCCAAGCCGGTGCGATCCCGCACGATTCGATCCACGTCTGGCAGGAACGAGATCAGAAGCGCAAATCGTGCGAGGGTGATGCCCTTCGCGGAGATCGCACCGGGGACCGAGCGTTTGACGCCGCAGTAGGGCGTCAAGTCGGCGACAGGCGCTGCGCCGGTCGGGAGCGGAAGGCAGGTTCCGGGCGACCGAACCAGCCGTGGGCCCAGGCGACGGTCCTCGCGACTGACGACCAGGTCGAAGACGCTCAGCTGTCTCGTTTCCTGGTGCACCTTCAGCTTGAATCGATCCGCAAGCAGCGCACGCTCCATCGCAAGCAGCCGCACGGGAGGACCGCCCCCCGGGGCCATCGCGATCGGGCCAGCAAACGTCGCGTTGATCTCGAACCGATCCCGGTCGATCCACGAAGGGCCGCCTACGACCTGAACGGTGTGGAGCGTGTCGGGGAAGCCGTATGCCAGTTGTACAAGCGTCCGGACCGTGAAGACCGCCGAGAACCGGCCACCAGTCATCGAGCGAGCGCCGATCTGGCTGGAGGCATCGGTCAGGCGCTTGACCGACGCCACTTCAAAGGTGGCTGAGACCGGCAGCGCAGCCGGCTGCTCCTGCGCGCGCAGATGAAACGCCGCAGTGGCGGTCATCAGCGAGGCCAGTGTGACGCCGAGCCAGATGGGCGCGGGGCGGCTCTGCATTGAGACCCTCTATGCCGGAGTTGGACACCTCTCGCCGGGATTGGGTCCGCTGCCGCTCATTCTCTCAGCTGGCGGACCACGCCCCGTCGACGGGCCTCGTGATCCGCGCTGGTTCTGGGATGGACTTTAGAGCTCAGGTAACTAGAGCGGATTCATCGCCTTCATCGAGTCGATCTCATCGGCAGTCATCCGTGGCATGTGGCGAATGAAGCGCACGAGCTGCCATGCGAGCTTGTCTCCGGCCGGATCCGGTTTGCCGCTGCCAAACGCCGGCATGCCGGTGAAGCGGATGCCGTTCTCGATGATGTAGAAGATCTCGCCGTCGGTCAGACGCTGGGTTGCTTCTGCGCGCATGTCGGGTGGCTTGGGGAACAGCCCACGACCGATAGCCGCGCCTTGGCCACTGCCGTCGTTGCCGTGGCACAGCGCACAATATCGGGCAAAGTGCTCCAACCCGGGTTTGAAATCCTCAGCAGATATTCCGATCGGGTTCGATTGGGCCCTCGCCTCACGCGGGATGGCGAACCCGCGGATCGCGCGCGCGACGCGGGCCTCTATCGCACCGGGCTCTGGCTGCGCTTTGAGTCCGGTGCGCACCACATAGACGCTCCCGACGACGATCATCACGACGATGACCAGAAGCGCGGCGATACCGATCTGCACCATTGCTCGCATGTCTCACCTGCTTCCCTCTAAGCCCTAAGCCCTAAACCCTAAGCCCTCCATCCCCTCAGCTAGCGGACCACGCCCCGTCGACGGGCAGCGCCGCGCCGTTGATGTCGCCGGCATCGGGACCACACAGGAACACCATCAGCGCCGCCACCTGCTCGGCCGAGATGAAACGCCCGGTCGGCTGCTTGGTGGCGAAGAATCGCCGCTCTGCTTCCTCGCGCGTCAGGCCGCCGGCGGCAAGCGACGCGATGGCGGCCTCGTGGACCGGCGTTTCCGTGGTGCCCGGGCAGACCGCGTTGCAGGTGATGCCGTGGAGCACGCCTTCGAGCGCCACCGCCCGCGTCAGGCCGAGCAGCGCCGTCTTGGTGGTCACGTAGGCCACACGGTTCGGCGCGCCCTTGAACGCGTAGATGGACGACACGTTCAGGATCCGGCCCCAGCGCCGCGCCTGCATCATCGGCATGGTGAGGCGAATCAGATGGAAGGCGGCCGACAGGTTGACCGCCAGCCCCTCGTCCCACTTGCCGGCGCTGAAGGCCTCGACCGGCGCGGCATGCCGGACGACGGCGTTGTTCACCAGGATGTCCACCGTGCCGAAGGCGCGCCGCGCCGTCTCCACGATGCCGTCGATGTCGGCGGGTCGCGAAAGGTCGCCGGCCGCGTAGACGGCCCGCACGCCGTGGGCCGACTCGAGGCCGGAGGCGATCGCCGCCGCCTCGTCCGCCGACGCCAGGCCGCTCAGCACCACGTGGCAGCCCGCGGCGGCGAAGCGGTGCGCCGCCGCCAGGCCGAGGCCTTGTGTCGACCCGGTGATGAGGGCGCACCGCCCCTCGAGCGTTCGCATAGTTGCGTTATGGTACGGCACATGACTGTGAAACCAGGATGGACGGGGCGCGTCTACGAGGACTTCACGGTGGGGGACGTGTACCACCACCCGCTGGGGCGCACCGTGCTGCCGGTGGACAACAGCTGGTTCACCCTGCTCACGCAGAACATGAACCCGATCCACTTCGATCACGCCTACGCGGCGCAGACGGAATTCGGCAAGCCGCTGGTGGATTCGACGTTCACGCTCGCGCTCGTCACCGGGCAGTCCACGATCGACCTGTCGTTCAACGTGATGGCCAACCTGGGATGGGACGAGGTGCGGCTGCCGAACCCGCTGTTCGAGGGCGACACGGTCTACTCGAAGAGCGAAGTGTTGGAGGCCCGCGAGTCGAAGTCGCGCCCCAACGTCGGCATCGTGCGCGTGAAGACGACCGGCGTGAAGCAGGACGGCACCGTCGTGATCGAGTTCTTCAGGACCTTCATGGTCTACAAGCGCGGCCACGTGCCGAAGACCGCGCGCACGGCGTTTCCCGAGAGCCCCAAATAGAAAGGGCCAGCCCGAAGGCTGGCCCTTTCACGAGTGACGCGAGAGCGGGACCTAGTTGCGGTGCGGCGCGCAGAGAAGGCCGTTGTTGTAATCGTCCATGAGCGTGTGCAACGGCTCCCCGGCGAGTACTGTGTGGGTTGGTTCACCAACCCACACGTCAAACTTGGCCTTGACGCCGCTGCCAACCGGCCCGTTGAGGCTGAACCAATGCTGGGCGTCAGCGATGGTCTTGTCGACGCAGGTTGTGTTGTTGTGCGAGTGAGTATTCAGGATCGCGGAGACGAGCGACGCAAAGATCGTGTACGTCTTGTCGCCGCCGACTTTGCCCATCAACGCGGCGGCCTGCGTGGGGGAGAAGGACCACTGCCGGCCAGGAGTGTCACCGATCGTCACCGACGGGATCGGCCAGTTGTTCGTATGATTCTTCCAGTACCCCGGAGTGCCCGTTCCGTCTCCCCACTTGTCGCCAATGAGGATGAAGTCAGTGCGCTTCGAATCCTGGAGCGTACCGTCGACTTTGACCGAGGTGCCGGTATCGTCTGCGACGATTGTGACCGTTTCGCACTTCGGACCGTCTGGCGCCAGAACGCAGATCGTATAGTTGTTTTCGCCGCTCTTAGGCGCAATGAGGAACGTAGCGAGCGGGAGGCCGTACTCTCCGCACACGCTATCAGCGTCGGCGCAAGTGCTAGTCGTAGTCTCGGCGAAGAGATCGCCGCCCGAATCCTTGACCTGAACGATGAGGTTGGGTTGGCCCGCCGAACCGTCTGTCACCGAACCGCAAAGTAGCGGAATTGTTCCTTCAATCGGAACACAGTCCTGAGCAGCGGCGGGCCGTGCCGACACCAGGCAAATGGCAGCCGCAAGAGTTCCCGCGCCGAGCAGGTAGCGTGCGGCGCGCTTCATCGAATCGTGTCGTTCCATTGACAAAATCTCCTGGCGAGCCGGCCGAGGGCGCGACTCCAACGCCATTGGGGGTGGCGAGGGATGACATCGCACGAGCGGTGCCAGCGCGACACCTGCCGCAAACTGAGCCAAAAAATGGGTGTCACGCGCCAGGCTTTTCCCGGCAAGGTGCGGAAACTGTCAGCGGGATCACGATGTCAGGTCAGGTGAGTCAGTTAGGTCAGGTAGGCCGGGTAGGAAAAGGCAAGAGCGCTTGTCTACTCACCAGACCCACCTGACTTACCAGACCCACCTGACAACAAATTCGCTAGTGCGTGTATCGGTCTGCCGTCGGTCGCGCGGCGGTTCCGCGTGCAACGCCGTGACAGCCCTGGCAGAAACACGCGGGCACGGACCTTGTAGATCACGCAGGCATGGGTAAAGCCGTCGCCACGCTACCGTCGCCGGAGCCCGGCCCGCGTCCGAACTACAGCATCGCCCCCACGGAACGGGGTTGGCTGCTCGTGATTCAGGACGGTGAGTGCTCGGTGATGCAGGTGTTCCGCACGTCTGCTGCCGCGCGTTGCGCCGTGGACCGCATGATGTCGTTCTTCGACACCATGCGCGCGCAGAGTCCGGCCAGCGGCGAGTACGCGGCGTACTAGCCGACGGGCCGCCTGAAGGCGGCCCCCACGACGGCTAGTCCAGCCGAACCACCCAGTCTTCGAGGCCAGGTGCGGCCGCTGGGTAGCGCGTCAGCACGTCGGGATCGTGTCCAGGCACGATGTGCCCCGGCGAATCGGCCAGCCGCTTGATCGTCGCGTAGCCTTCCAACGTTTCCGCCACGCTGTAGCACACTGGAAAAACACGGCCCTGCTCGATGTGCGAGTAGAGGTGCGTGGCGTCGGCAGCCAGCACCACGTGCCCGCGCCGCGTCGCCACGCGCAGGCACTGCAGCCCCATCGAGTGGCCGCCCACGTGGTGGACGGTCAGGCCGGGCGCCAGCTGCTCGTCGCCGTTGTGGAACACCACCCGTTCGTCGAACACGCGGCGCACCATCGCCACCACGTCGTCGGCCTCGAACGGAATGCGCTGGTGCCCGTGGCACATGTAGCGGCCGGTCGCGTACATCATCTCGCGGTCCTGCAGGTGATACCGCGCTTGCGGGAAGAGCGAGTGGTTGCCGCAGTGGTCGTAGTGCAGGTGGCTGATGACCACGTCGGTCACCGTGTCCGGTTTGACCCCGATCGCCCGCAGCCCCTCCGCGACCGGCCGCACGATGCGGCGCCCGCGCTTCTCGGCCATCGCCTGGTCGAAGCCGGTGTCGAGTACGTACGTCGTTGCAGCGCCCTTGATCACCCACACGAAGTAGGCGAGCGGCTCGTTGGTGTCGTGCGGATCGCCGAGGATGTAGTTTTCGTGGGCCTTGCGATCGTGGTGCGCGTAGCGCACCGCATAGATCTCGTGAACGTCCTGCATCATTTGAAGACCCGGCCGCGGGTCTCGGGCCCGAGCCAGATGACCATCGCGGCAACCCCCGAGAGGACCATCGCCAGGCTCATGGCGTTGACCATCACGAAGCCCTGGTCTTTGAGAAAGCCGAGCACGGTCGGCATCGTCGCGCCAATCGCCGCGGCCGCGTGATAGCAGAAACCGGGGCCCACGCCGCGCACCTCGGTGGGGAACGACTCGTTGCTGTAGGCGGGCGCCATGCCCCACACGCCCATGCCGAAGAAGCCCATCATCAGAGCGCCGAGCCCAAGCAGCATCGGATCGGTCGCGTGGAGATACAACGGCAGCGAGGCGATGCCGAGGACGACGTTGATCGTCGCGGCGCCCCGCCGGCCGAGGCGCCCTTCCGAGAGCCGCCCGAACGTGGCGGTGCCGGCGATCGCGCCGAAGTTGAACGCCGCCAGGTACGGCAGCACCGGCCGGCCGGCCTCGCGCAGGAACGTCGGATACCAGAAGTTGAGCGAGTAGTAGATGCACATGAAGGCGCCGATCACGAGCGTGGTGCGGATCGTGACGCCGATCATGTCTGGCTTGAAGATGCGGGCCAGCGAGAACCTCGGTTCGGCGGCGCGCTCGGCGGGGCCTCGCGCCGCGAGATCGCGCTGGCGTGCCAGCCATACCGGGCTCTCCGGCACGCTGCTCCGGATCCACAGCGTGAAGAGCGCCGGAATCACGCAGAGCCAGAACATGGCGCGCCACGCGAAGTCGGGATTCTCCGTGGCCACGAGCGGGTAGACGAACTGGAAGGCGGCCGCGGCAAAGAGGTAGCCCCAGTACCACCCGCCCAGCAGCAGCCCCGAGGCGATCCCGCGCAACTTCGTCGGCCAGTGTTCGAGCACCAGCGGCATGCCGGCGGCCCACTCACCGCCCATGCCGAGTCCGAACAGCGCTCGCAGGGCGAAGAGCATCGCGTACGAGGTGGAGAAGCCGCTCAGCGCCGCGAAGAGCGAAAACCACAGCACCGAGACCATCAGCGGACCCTTGCGGCCCCACTTGTCGGCCGCCGTGCCGGCAATCGTGCCGCCGGCGAGCCGCATGACCAGCGTCACCGTGCCCAGCGCGCCCGCCAGCGCGTTGTCCACGGTGAAGCTCTTCTGAATGTCGATGACGATGAACGTGAGGATGTTGAAGTCGAACGAATCGACGATCCATCCCAGGAATACGGCCCAGAAGGCACGCCACTGATCGCGGGTGACCTGACGGTACCAGGGCCCCTCGACCGCGGCCGTCTCGACTGGGGTAGGGGAGGCCTCGGCCAGGGACGTCACGGTTGGCGATTCTACCAAGGCTTCGCGTCGCTCCGCCTTGGCAGCCAGTGTTTAATTGCCCGCCCTTCGGGCGGGCGGCTCGCGTTTGCGCGCATACCTCGTTCGTGCGGCGGCCCGCCTGCGTTGTCTCACATGGAGCGAATTGTCATGAGTCATCTGGGGGACGTCGTCTGGCTCAGTCAAGACCCGTTGTGCGATCCGATGGGCGAGTTTGGCACGGAACACGAGGACGACCAGGCGACGCGCCCGTTGGCCAGTTCCCTGTTCAAGCAGGTGGCCGCGGTGTCGCGCATTGCCATCCCGCTGGCACCACCTCCTGAGGAGCCCGCGCCTGTTCCCGCGCCTGCTCCGATCGCGGTCGTGGTTCCGGCGCCGGCGGCCGTTCCGTCCATCGTCGAACCGCCGGTCCTGGTTGAATCCACGGCGGCCCCGCAGCCGGTGCCCGCGAAGGTGCAGCGCGGCCGCTGGTTCGTGGGCGTGGCGACGCTGGGCCTGCTCGCCATCGCTCAGGCACCGTTCGTCGTGCTGTGGGCGCTGCAGACGGCGAGCGGTCCGGAGCCGCTTGCGATCGAGATCACGAAGCCGGCGATGGCGTTCGCGGCGAGTGTCGCCCCGGTGCCGGTGGAGCGCACGCTGCCGCCACCGCCGCCGGTCCGGCCCGCCCCGGTCGCGGCTCCAAAGCCCGTACCGGCGGGATCGCTCTCGGGATGGGTGCGCGTCGAGGTCCCGCTGGCGATGCGTATCACCGAAGACGGCCGCCTGCTCGGCACGACGGACGTCGATCGCCTGATGCTCCCGACCGGCGATCATGTGCTCGACCTCCGAAACGACGAACTCGGGTTTGCCACCCGCCTGATGGTCACGATCAAGGCCGGCGAGACTTCGCTCCTGCCGGTTCGGCTGCCGAGCGCGTCGATCTCGATCAACGCCAAGCCGTGGGCCGAGGCGTGGGTAGACGGCGAGCGCGTGGGCGAGACGCCAATCGGCACCTTGATGCGGACGATCGGCCGTCACGAAATCGTGCTCCGTCACCCCGAATTGGGCGAGCGCCGCGTGCCGCTGCTCGTCACGATGGCGCAGCCCGCGCGGGTGAGCGTGGACTTCAAAGCTGGAAAGTAGGAAACCCATGCGTGTGCGAATCGTTGGACTGATCGCGGCTGTGCTCGTCGGCACCGCCTCCCTGGCGACGGCCGGCGACCGGCTGGCCGAGGCGCTGCGGTTCTATGACGACGCGATGTATACGCGCGCGCTCGAAGTGCTGGACGCCCTGGCCGCCGAACAGCCGACCGCGGCGGTGCATCAATACCGGGCGCTGTGCTTCATCGCCATCGGCCGCACCGACGCCGCGGAACGGGCGATGTCGGACATCGTGGCGGCCGACCCGTTCTTCGTGCTCGACAGCGAGGCGGCGTCGCCGCGCGTGGCGGCGCAGTTCACGGCCGTACGCCGGCGGCTGCTTCCACCGATCATCCGTCGCGGGTTTGCCGAAGCCACCGCGCGTTACCGGGAAGGCGCCACGGCCCGTGCGCGCGAGCAGTTCGACCAGGTGCTGAAGCTCCTCGACGATCCGGCGCTGCAGAACGACCAGGCGCTGTCGGATCTCGCGCTCGTCGCCAGCGCGTTCGTGGAGCTGACCCGCGCCCAGACGCCTCCGCCGCCAATCGAGTCGATCGTGAAACCGGTCGTGGCCGCGCCGCTGCCCCCCTCGCTTCCAGCAGCGCCCGCAGGCCCCGAGCCGGCGCCGCCGGCCGCTGTGCCGACCGCCGTGGCGAGCACCGCTCCTGCTCCCATGCGCGTGACCGCCAGCGAGCCGGTGGCGTACGAGCCGGCGGTGGCGGTGGTACGGCCGCTGCCGAAATGGCTGCCGCCCGACGCCTACACCGCGCAGCGGAAGTACACGGGCGCGATTGCCGTGGAGATCGATGCCCGCGGCCACGTGGTGGCAGCCGCCACCAGACGGACGATTCATCCGGCCTACGATCCGGTCGTGCTTGCAGCGGCCCGCGAGTGGGTCTTCCAGCCCGCGCGCCAGAACGGGCGGCCAGTGAAGTCCGAGGTGACGGTCGAGATCGAGCTGCTGCCGGCTCAGTAGACGCCATCCTCGTCTAAGATCCCGGTTCAAGCCGGGCGATGACTCGCGTATCTGCCGTCGCGGTGGTGGGTGGGGCGCTGCTGTGTGCGCTCGTTGCGATGCCGCACGCGCAAGCGCCGGCGGCGCGCCAGATCGACGGCCGGGTCCTCGCCGACGACACGGGCGATCCGATTCCCAACGCCAAAGTCAGCTTCACGACGGCCGCGGCCAGCCGCGCCACGCTCACCGACGCCTCCGGTCGCTTCGCGGTGTCCGTTCCTCCCGGCGTGCCGCGTTTGACCGTCGGCAAGGCCGGCTACGCGCGTGGCGAGATCGTTCTTCAGTCCGGCCGCGCCACCAACGACGTCCGGCTGGCGCGCACCGCGGTGATCGCCGGCCGCGTCGTCGACTCCCGTGGCGAGCCCGCCCCGAACGTCGCCGTGCGCGCCGAGGCCCCCACGGCGGTCAGCCAGACGTTTTCAGGCGTCGCCACCAGCATCACCGACGATCGCGGCGAGTTTCGTCTGAGCGGTCTCGCCGCCGGGCGTGTCGTGGTGTCCGCGCTGATGCTCGCGTCACGGGCGGCCCCGGTGTACTTCCCGGGCGTCGAGTCGGCGTCGGACGCCGAACTGTTCGAGGTGAAAGCCGGCGACGAAATCGACCGCATCGACCTGTCGCTGCCGGCTGGCTACGAGTCCCCGACGATGTCCGCCGATGGTGGCATGGTGGTCACGCTGCCGCTGGGACCGTTGACGTCGGGCGACCCCGCCACCGTCGTGCGCGGCCGCGTCGTCAGCGCGACCGGCGGCGTGGTGGCGGGTGCCACGGTGCGGCTGGCGCTGCAGGCCCGGCGCGAAGGCGCCTCTACCTTGTCGGACCGCGACGGCCGCTTTGCGTTTGCCGGCGTGGTACCTGGCGTGTTCCTGATCGGGGCGTCGAAGAACGGGTTCTCGAGCGACACCCTGCCGTCTGGCCGGGTCATCACCGTGACGGCCACTGGCGCCGATACCGAACTGACGCTGACACCGTGGAGCAGCATCGCAGGCCGTGTGCTCGACGAGATCGGCGAACCGGTGCAGGGCGTGTCCATGCAGCTGCTGCGGCTGCAGTTCCAGGACGGCCGTCGCCGGCTCGTCTCCACCGGCCTCACGCGAACGACCGACGATCGCGGCATGTACCGGATCTTCGGCGTTCCGCCCGGCCAGTACATCCTGTCGGCAAGCGCGGGCGACGTCTCCACGGCGGAACTCCCCGGATACGCGCGGACTTACTACCCGGGCGTCGCGGAGGCGTCGTCGTCGCCGTTTCTCACCATCGGCGCGGGGCAGCTGCAGGCGAGCGCCGACATCACGCTGGTCCGCCAGAGCACCGCCCGCGTGTCGGGCATCGTGCGCGACGCGCAGGGGCGGCCGGGGCTGGTGGGCAGCTTGAGCCTGTTTCCAAGTCAGACGGCGTCCTCGTTGGCGATGTCCGCGGGAGCGCGCGTGGGCGACAACGGCGCGTTCGAGTTCCCCAACGTGCCGCCCGGCCGTTATGTCATCCAGGCCTACCGCGGAACCAGGAATCGCTCGACCGAAGGCGAGTTCGGCGTGTTGTCCGTCTCGGTGGGCGAGCGCGATGTCGAGGGGATCACGATTCAGGCCACCCCCGGCTCCACGATTGTTGGACGCCTCACCTTCAGGGGGGCGACCCCGGACGCCGCGCCGCCGCGAGCCGGCATCGACATCGAGGCCGTTCCCTTCGATCCCGATCTGGCGCCGCTGAACGGCCGGGCGATGGCCGACATCCGCCCGGATTGGAGCTTCGTGCTGGCAGGGATCAGCGGGCCGCGCCGGCTCGAAGTGACGCGCACGCCTCCCGGATGGACGCTCGAGGAGATCCGCGTGCGCGGCATCGACGTCACTGATCGCCCGCTCACGTTCGGCACCGTCGCGCAGTCGATCGACGACGTCGAGGTGGTGTTGACCGATCGCGTCACGCGCGTGACGGGCACCGTTCGCGACCGAGAGGGCCGCGCCGCCGCCGGCGCCACCGCCATCGTGTTCGCGCCGGGTCGCGATCGCTGGTACGCACACAGCCGCTACATGAGGGCGGCGGCCGCCGGATCGGACGGCACCTTCAGCGTCGAAGGGCTGCCGCCCGGCAGCTATTACGTGGCCGCGGTGGCGTCGTTGCCGGCGGGCGGGCCCGGCGCGTGGCGCGATCCGGCGTTCCTGGAGTCGCTCGTGGCGCCGTCGACGAACGTGGCGGTCGGCGACGGTGGCCGCGCCGCGGTAAATCTCGCAGTGATCGAGCCTCGATGACGCGCGTATAGTCTGCCCATGCCGTTTCCGGTCGATGTGGGCGTCGCGCCCGCGTACGTCAACCGCAACCGCCTGACGACGTTCTTCCGGCTCGTGCTCGCGATTCCCCACCTCATTCTGGTCGGCGGCGTCGGCTTTGCCTTCGGCGCGCGCAACGACAATCGCAGCGCGAGTGGCGAAGGCGGCCTGCTCGGCGCGGTGGCCGTGTTTCTCGCCATCGTCAGCTGGTTCACGCTGGTGTTCGCCGGGACGCACATCATCGGCATCCGGCAGTTCACCGCGTTCTACCTGCGCTGGCGGGTGCGGGCGCTTTCGTACCTGATGCTGTTCGAGGATCCCTATCCGCCGTTTGGCGACGCGCCGTATCCGGCATCGATCGAGATTCTCGAACCGGTAGGTCCCCGCGACCGCCTGAGCATCGCGCTGCGGCTCATCTACGTGATTCCGCACATCATCGTGCTGGTCTTCGTGATTCTTGCCTGGGGCTTCACGACCATCGCGGCGTGGTTCGTGATTCTCTTCACCGGCGCGTACCCGAAGGCGCTCTTCGACTTCGGCGTCGGGGCGATGCGATGGCGCCTCCGCGTCGAGGCCTACATGCTCCTGATGGTCGACGACTACCCGCCGTTTTCGCTGGAGTAGGGCGCGCCGTCCCGGGCGTCAGGCGATCCGTCGCTTGGGATCGGCGCGGCCCGCAAAGAGCGCGGCCCGCGCGCAGTGTCTGGCAAACCGGCTGAACGCCGGTTCGCGAATCGCCCCGCGACTAGGCAATGCGTCGTCGCGGGTCGATCCACAGCCACGCGATGGCGCCCATCACGTAGACCGCCGCGGTGACGTAGAACGGATACGTCCACGACTGCCAGCGATCGACCATCACTCCCACTACAAGGGGTCCAATCAGGCCCCCGAGGTTGCCGCTCGTGTTCATGAACCCCGTCACCACGCCCGCGTGCGTCGCGCCCACGTCGAGGCACACCGCCCAGCACGCGCTCAGCGCGAAGTCGGCCGACGCGAGCGCCAGCGCCAGCAGCAGCGCCTTGACGATGGGGGAGGGCACCGCCGTCGAGAGGAGCAGCAGCGCGGCGCAGGTGGCAAACGACAGCGATCCGAGCGTGCAGCGTGCCGTGCGCAGGCCGCGCGTGCGCGCGAGGTGATCGGTGTACCAGCCCCCCGCGAGGTTGGCGGCGCCGGCGAGCAGGAAGGGCAGCGCCGCGAAGAACCCGCCGGTGGCCATCGAGAACCCCAGCTCGCGCGTGAGATAGGTGGGGAGCCAGGTGAAGTAGAAGTAGAGGCCGTAGCCGAGCGCGAAATACATCGCGCAGATCGCGTAGAGGTTCGGGCTCGAGAGCAGCGCCGCCCATGGGGTGCGCACGGCGTGCGCCGGGGCCGTTCCATCTTGAGAGATCCACGCGAGTTCTGCGGCGTCCACGTCCGGGTGTTCGGCGGGTCGATCGCGATACGTCCAGAACCAGACCGCCGCCCAGGCGACGCCGATACTCCCGAAGGCGACGAAGCTCGCCCGCCAGCCCCACCCTTCGATGAGCGCCAGCGCCAGCGGCGCGGTGAGCGCGCCGCCGAGGCGCGAACCAAAGAACAACACGCCGTTCGCCTTGCCGCGCTCGCGTGCCGGGAACCACTGCGAGAAGCTGCGCACGGCGTTCGGGAAGGCGCCCGCCTCGCCGGCGCCGAACAGAAACCGGATGGCCAGCAGCGACCGGTTGCCCTGGGCGGCACCGGTGAGCATGGTGAACGCCGACCACCACAGCACGATGCGGGTGAGGACGCGCCGCGGCCCCATGACGTCGCCCAGCCATCCCGAGGGCACCTCGAACAGCGAATACGCGAGCGTGAAGGCGCTGAAGACCAGGCTCATTTGCACCATCGTGAGCCCGAGGTCCTCCATCATGTGCGGAGCCGCAAACGAGATGCAGACGCGATCGAGGAAGGTGATGATCGCGAGCAGGAAGGCCATCCACAGCACGCGATAGCGGACGCGGGTCATGAGCCGCGCGGATTATAGAATGGACCTATGACCGTCGAATCGCTCATCGCCGCACGCGTCCGCGGCATGCAGCCCTACTCGCCCATCGTGCCGCTGGACGTGCTGTCGAAGCGGCTTGGGCTGCCGCCGGAGCAGATCGTCAAGCTCGATGCGAACGAGAACCCGTACGGCACGTCCCCGCGTGCGCTGGAGGCGGTGGCCGCCTCGCGCGAACTGCATATCTACCCGGATCCGGACCAGACGGCGCTGCGCGAGGCGTTGAGCGCATTCGTCGACGTGCCGAAGGAGCACATCCTGTGCGGCGCCGGCGGCGACGAAGTGATCGATCTGCTGGCCCGCGCGTTCGTGGAGCCGGGGCAGATCATCGTTGACCTGCCGCCGACCTTCGGCATGTACAAGTGGGAGGCCGACATCCTCGGCGCGCAGTACGTCTCAGTGCCGCGCCGTCGCGACTTCTCGGTGGACATCGATGCGGTCGAGGGCACGGTGCGCACGCTCGAGGCGTCGGGGGTGCCGCCCAAGCTGCTCTTCGTCACGAATCCGAACAACCCCGACGGCTCGATTACGCGCCGCGCCGATCTGCTGCGGCTGCTCGATCTGCCGGTCGTCGTGGTGGTGGACGAGGCGTACATCGACTTCAGCACGCAGCAGTCGCTGGCGCCGCTCGTGCCCGAACGTGACAACCTGATCGTGCTGCGTACGTTCAGCAAGCTCGCCGGCATGGCGGGCCTGCGCGTGGGCTACGGCGTGTTTCCGCTGCCGGTCATCAAGCACTTGTGGAAGGTGAAGCAGCCGTATACGCCCAATGTCGCCGGGACGGTGATGGCGATTGCCGCGATGCAGGACCGCGAATGGCTCGATCGCAGCGTGCAGGCGCTCACCGCCGAACGGCAGCGCATGAGCGACGCGCTGCGCGCGCTGGAGTGGCTCACGCCGCTGCCGAGCGAGACGAACTTCGTGCTGTGCCGTGTCGGCGGCGGCCGCGACGCCAAGGCCGTGAAGCAGGCGATCGAGAAGCAGGGCGTGCTCGTGCGCTACTTCGACAAGGACGGTCTGCGCGACTGCCTGCGCATCTCAGTGGGAAAGCCGGAACACACCGACGCGCTCATCGCGGCGCTTCGGGCCGCCTGAAGGCGGCCCCCACGTACCGCTAGTCCACGCCGAAGGCGAGCAGGACGTTGCCGGGGTTGCCGACGAAGCCGCCGTATCCCGAGTTGAAGTAGAGCATCCCGCCCGAGACGATGGCGCCGGGGCCTTCGAGGCCGCCGCCGATC
>Ga0207689_10000703_pt1 | contig 32051 bp, 25 predicted proteins | sample KBSMisM52_FD_184312 | JGI IMG/M metagenome (GOLD analysis project Ga0207689, IMG submission 184312) | Miscanthus rhizosphere microbial communities from Kellogg Biological Station, Michigan, USA - KBS Miscanthus M5-2 (SPAdes) (version 2) | ecosystem: Host-associated > Plants > Roots >...
GCCAGGGCGCCTCGAAGAAAACGCTGCGCGAGCTCACGCAGGAAGGCGCCACCATCAAGCTGCTGGCGGGGCGCTACGGCCCCTACGTGACCGATGGCAGCGTCAACGCCTCGTTGCCGAAAACCTCCGATCCGAATGCGCTCACGTTCGAGCAGGCCATGGAGCTGCTGAACGCCCGGCGCGACATGGCGCCCGCGCCGAAAAGAGCAGGTAGAGGCGGCGGCTTCAAGCGCAAGGCGGCGGCCGGCGCGGCGCCGAAGGCGCCCAAGGCGGCCCGGGGCACCAAGCGCAAGTCCGCATGAGCACGGGCCGCCTGAAGGCGGCCCCTACTTCTCGCGCTCGGCCTTCATGTCGATGCCAAGCTGCTGACATTTCTTGTACAGGTGACTGCGTTCGAGCCCCAGCGCCCGCGCGGTATCGGCGGGGCGCCATCCGTGCGCGGCCAGCTGCGCCAGCACCACCTCGCGCTCGAACGCGATGACGCGATCCGCCAGCGTACCCACGTCGGCGCTACCGCCGGCGGTCGAGGACCGGCCGGCGAGGACGCCGTGCACCGTGGCCGCGTCCACGTCGTCCTCGGTCAGGAGCAGCAGCCGCTCGACGACGTTGCGCAGCTCGCGCACGTTGCCCGGCCACCCGTAGCGCTGCAGCTCCTCGAGCGCCTCGGGCTGGAAACCGCGCGGCTTCCAGCCGTTCTGTTCGGCGACGATGTCGGCGAAGTGCCGCGCCAGCAGCGGAATGTCCTGCGCACGCTCGCGCAGCGCCGGCATCTGAATCGGAAAGACGAACACGCGGTGGTAGAGGTCCTCGCGGAACGTGCCTTTCCGCACCAGCGCCTCCAGGTCGCGATGCGTCGCCACGAGGACGCGCGTGTTGACCACCACCGGCTTCTCGCCGCCGATGCGCTCGAGCTCTCCCTCCTGCAGCAGGCGCAGCAGCTTGGCCTGCATCGCCTGCGGCATGTCGCCGATCTCGTCGAGAAAGAGCGTGCCCCCGTGCGCCTGCTCGAACTTGCCGAGGTGACGCGCGGCCGCGCCGGTGAACGAGCCTTTCTCGTGGCCGAAGAGCTCCGACTCGATCAGCTCCGACGGCACGGCGGCGCAGTTGACGGTGACGAAGGGCTTGTTGCGGCGCGCGCTCTTCTCGTGCACCGCGCGCGCCACCAGCTCCTTGCCCGTGCCGGTTTCGCCGAGGATGCAGACGCGCGATTCGCTTGCCGCCACCCGGTCCACCTGGGCCATGACGCGGCGCATGACGTCGCTCTGCCAGACGATCTCGCGGCGCCCGACCTGGCGCCGCAGCTGGCGGTTCTCCTCCTCGAGCCGCACCATCTTCAGTGCGTTGTCGAGCGTGATGAGGAGCTTGTCGGCCGACACCGGCTTCTCCAGGAAGTCGAGCGCACCGAGGCGGGTGGCGCGGACCGCCATGTCCACCGTGGCCTGCCCCGACATCATGACGATCGGAATCGAGAGCCCGCGTTCGCGGAGCTCCTCGAGCATGGACAGCCCGTCCTTGCCGGGCATGACGACGTCGGAGAAGACCACGTCGAACCGCTCGGCGCGTACCAGCTCGATGCCGCGCGCGGCGTTGTCGCAGACCACTGCCTCGTGGCCGGCCAGGCGAAACGCACGCGACAACGACGCCAGCGTCGTCGGGTCGTCGTCGACGATCAGCACGCGTGTCATGACGGCAGCTCGATGTGGAAGGTGGCGCCGCGGCCGGGTTCGCTCTCCACCCAGATCTTGCCGTGATGGTCGGCCACGACCGATTGGACGATCGCGAGGCCGAGGCCGGTGCCGTGCGCCTTGGTCGTGTAGTAAGGGGTGAACAGGCGGCTGCGCTCCTCTTCGGTGAGTCCCTGCCCCGAGTCTGACACGTCGATGCGGACGGTGTCGCCGGTCCGCTGCGTGCGGATCGAGAGCCGCCCTCCCTGCGGCATCGCGTCGATGGCGTTGAGAATCAAGTTCTGGATGGCGCGCGCCAGCTGCTCGCCGTCGGCGTGAACCGCACCGGCCGCGGGGTCGAGATCGACGGCGGTTTCGATGCGCGGCGCGCCAGGCGCCGTCAGCTGGGCGCGAAACAGGGCGAGGCTCTCCTCGACGAGTGCATTCGGCGAGACGGCCGACACGTCCGGGGCGGGCATCTTGGCGAAATCGCTGAAGCGGCCGATGACGGTGTTGAGGTTGCCGATGCCGCGGGTCAACGTGTCCACGCTCTCGACGAAGACTTCGTCGAATTCCGCCGGCGGCAGCGGCTTGGCGCGCCGCAGGTTGTCCAGGGTGACGCGCAGCGGAAAGAGCGGGTTCTTGAGCTCGTGCGCGAGCCGTCGCGCCAGCTCGCGCCACGCCGCCACGCGCTCGGCCTGCACCAGCCGCTCGCGCTGATCCACGAGCTGCCGCGACATGGTCCCGAATGCCGTCGCCAGCTCGCCGATCTCGCCGGACGCGCGGATGCCGTCGACCGGCACGTCCCATCGCCCGGCCGCGATCTCACGGGCGGCGCCGGCCAGCTGCTCCACGGGCCGCGTCACCCGCGCGGCGATCACGAAGCTCAAGGCGAAGCCGAGCGCGATGCCGACGCCCCCGAAGAGCACGCCGATCCACCGGATGCGCTGGACGAGGGCGGCCTGCTCGCGTCCCGAGCTCCCGACCAGCAGCACGCCGGCGAGCGCCCGCTCGCGCCCCGGCAGCGGGATCGCCTGCACCGTCTCGGGGCCGTCGTTCCGGGCCACCGCTTCAACCGCCTCGCGGCCGGTGTCGCGCACCCGCGCGATGAGCGGTTCGAGCGCCGCAGCGTCGTCGATCGCTTCGGCGTCCACGAGCCAGCGGCGCGAGACCTCGGGCTGGACGTTGCGGTACAACCACGCGCGCAGGCCGGGCGCCAGCGTGAGCGCCGACAGAAACCGCCGGTTCATCTGACGGCCGCCGGCGACATACAGCGTCGTGCCGCGCGCCTGCACCGCGCGGACGGCCACCAGCCCGAGCGCCGTGTCCTGCGGCACGTCCACCGGCTGGAAGAACGCGGCGCGGGTCCCAGCCGCCGCGTCCAGTGCCCAGCCGTGGCGGACCCCGAATCGCGCCGGCCAGTGCGCCGAGGAGATCACGGTGCCGTCGGCGGCGACGAGGTCGAGGAAGTCCAGCCCCTCCGCGGTGGCCAGCGGACCCGCCTCGCCGACGAACGCCGCGTAGTCGCGTCCCGCCGCGTCCACGTCGGCCGCCAGCCGCCGGACGGCGTCGCTCGACGCGAGCCGTTCGATCCGGCTGACGACGTTCTCGCCTTCGCTCGTGAACTCGCGGCGGAATTGCGCGATGGCGGCGCTGCTGCGCTGGGCGTCGAGCGCCGCAAACGATTGGCGCGCGCCGGCGGACACGGTCATCGTCACCAGTACGACGGTGATCGCGACGAGCGCGCCGACGAGCAGCGCGAGGCGGGTGCGGAGCGTCACCGCCGAGCGGTCTCCGCGGCACGAAGCCAGACGTTGGCGAGATCCCAGGTGCCGTCGGGCAGGATCAGCGGCCCTGCCCAGTCCTCGACACGTGCCGCCGACGCGGCGATCTCCGGCAGGTGGACGATCGGGACAAGGACGCGCCGTTCGGCCAGCGCCGCCTCGATGCGCGCCACCTCCTCGACGGCGGTGCCCGGGCGCGGCGACAGGCCGGAGATCTGCGACCGTGGTCCAAGGGCGGCAATGACGCCGGCGAGCGCACGGTCGGGTGAGGTGACGTCCACCGGCACGCGCACGAGCCGGGCGTCCGCCCGTGGCGCCAGCCCTCCCGTTGGTACCTGGACGATGATCGAAAAGCCGGCCTGCTGTGCGTCCACCGCGAGACGATCCGCGATGGCGCGGCTCACCGCGTCGCCAGCCGGCACCCGCACGACCACCGTGCGCTGATCGGCCGCAAGCGCGGCCACGGCCGAGCGCGTCAGCACGGGGCCCGATGTCTCGGGGAGCGTGTAGCCGCCGATCCAGGCGGGCAGCACGGCCGTCGCGGGCTCGGCCTGACCTTGTGCCACCACGCGGGCGATGGCGCGACGGTCGAAGGACGCCGCCACCGTTCGCCTGAGCGGAGCGCCGCCGTCCGCGGCGCGGTGAGGCTCGAACACGAGGGCGATCAGATCCAGCGGCTTCGACGTCCACGAGCGCCGCTGCCGTTGTTCGGCGCGCCGCACGTCGGCCGGCTGGAGCGACGCGAGATCGAGACGGCCCAGCTCCAGGTCCGCCAGCTGCGCTGCGCGCGACCGCCCGAGATCCACTTCGATTGCGTCGAGGAAGGGGCGCCCGCTCCAATGCTCGGTGTGCGCCGCGAGCGTGAGCCGGCCGGGTTCGAGCCGGTCGACACGAAACGGGCCGGTGCCGACCCAGGCGCCCGATGCCTGGCGCACCGCGATCACGCTTCCGCGATGCGCGAGGGCCCAGGGCACGTCCGCGGGGACGCCGCCATCGGCGATCGTCAGCTCGTCGTCGGCGGTCGTGATGCGCCACTCGGGAAAGCGCGTCCGCAACACCGCGGCGACCGCCGCGGCGTCGAGCAGGGATCCGTCGTGCAGGCGGACACCGCGGCGGAGGCGGATGTGCCATCCGGCTGCATCGCTTGCCCACGACGTCGCCAGCATGGGCCTCAATCCGCCCGACGGGTTCACCGCGAGCAGCGTTTCGAACACCAGCGGGTAGACCTGCCGCGCCATCGTCGTGTCCACGACGCCGAACGGATCGATCGCCCGCGCCGTGGTCTCGATGGCCATTCGTAGCGTGCCCGTGTAGTGCGGCCGGGCCCCCGAAACCGCGGCACTGACGATCAGCGCGCTAGCGCACGCAAGCGACAGTGATCTGATACGCGTCATAGCGTTCGGCGTCCGCCGCGCGCACCACCACCCGGCCGGTGCGGATATCCATGGTGTCGGACCAGAGCGCGGTCAGGCGGCCGTGCAGCGGCCGCCGCGGTGCCACTTCCTGCATCGCGCGGTCGCGCACCTGGAAAACGGCCAGCGCGTCGCCGCCCTCGGCGTCCATCCGCACGAGCACGTACGGCTCGTCCCGGCATCCGCCTACCAGCCGTGCCGCGTCGTCGCCTGGCATCGCCCTGGCTATCGGCCGTCGCTCGTTGTCGAGCAAGGTGAGAAACCCATCCGCGGTCCCGGCCAGATACGACGCGCCGGCCGTGGGGACACTGAGCGGGATCAACGTCTGGTCCCAGCCCCCCGGGACTGACTGACACCTGAACAGCCGCCCCGGCGTGGACAGCGAGCAGGCGAGATTGGGAAGGAACACTTCAACCGCATCCACGTTGAACGCCAGCATCCCTCGAAGATCCCGCGGCCACGGAGCGGGCGGCGTGACCGGCCACGATTGCGCCGCCTGCCAGCCGGTGGGTGTGCGCTCGTACAGCGTGAGGCCGGTGGCGTCGAGTACGTGCCGTCGCTTGTCTTCCGGCAGGACGTCGAGAATCGGCCGCTGCTGTGAAAAGAGGGGGCGCAGATCGAGTGCGGCGGAGGGCGGCGTCGGGCCGGCGGGAGCCTCACGGGTGATCTGCGCGGCGAGCCCGGTGCCAAGGGTGACGAGGCACGCGGCCACTACGAGCGATCGAAAGCGGCTGCGGCCGTGGTTGCCCACGGCCGCAGATCTTATCAGCGAGTGCGGCAACGGTCAGCGCTCGTTCGGGAGGAGCGAGATCGCGTTGGCCGCCGACGAGCCGCCTTTGAGCACGTCGTTGGCGAAGAAGAACCGGCCGTCGGAGGGCACCATCATGATCTGCACCTTGTCCGACAGGCGCTCGGCGATGATCTTCTGGATCAGCAGCGGGTTGTCCTTCAGTACCGCCGCCTCCGACTTCATGCGGACGGCGTCGGCGCCGGCCAGCAGCTGAATCCGCTGCGCGTCGGCCTGCGCCATCAGGTTGCGCTTCTCGAGCTCCGCCTTGCTGTCGATCACCTTGGCCTGCGCCGCCGCCTCGGCGCCCTTGACGGTCGATTCCTTTCGCGCCTCGGCCTCGAGCCGCGTCTGCTGAATCTGCTTCTCCTTGAGCGGCAGCGTGTGCTGCATCGCGTCGGCCTGCGCCTTGGCCTCGAGCACCGTGATCTGTGCGCGCCCCTCGGCGGCCTTCACGTCACGCATCTTCTGCGCTTCGGCCTCGAGCTCGGCGCTGCGCACCATCTTCTGCTTCACCTCCAGCTCGATCGACAGCCGGTCGTTTTCCTGCGCCTTGACCAGGAGGCCCTCGAGCCCCTTGGCGTATTCGCCCGGCAGCGCGATCTCGCGCAGCATCACTTCCTTCACCACGATGCCGTCGGCGGCGAGCCGCTTCGTGATCGCCTCGGCCGCAATCCGCCGCACCTCCTCGCGCTTCTCCGAAAACACGTCGCGCACCATGTAGTTCGCGATGGTCTGCCGGAACGCGTTGGCGACGACGGGCGGCATCAGTTCGGTCTCGACCGGCTGCGGCAGGGTCTGCTCCATGGCCGGCAGCCGTCGCGGATCGAGCTGGTAGCGCACCGAGATGCCGACGCCCACCGGCAGCCCCTCCTTGCTGTACACCTTGAGCGCCGCCGGCGCCTTGCTCCCTTTCTCGGGCTCGAACGCGCTGGTGTTGAGGATCTGATCGCGGATGTTGAACACCTCGACCCTGTGCAGCAGCGGCGCCACGACGTGTGTGCCGGGATAGAGCGTGCCGTTGAGCGTGCCCGACACCTGGCTCACACGCACGCCGCCCATGCCGGGCGGCACCACGACGATCGCCAGACCGGTCAGCGCGACCAGCGAGCCGATCGCCGCCAGCGTGCCGGCTGTTTTCCAGCGCATCGCGACTGGAAGCTTCTGATGGAACGCGCGCCAGGCATCGTAGGCGAGCAGGGCCGCCGAGCTGGCATACATCGAGAACGCGCCGCTGAACAGAACGTACTTCGCGAACAACATGACGTCTCCTTCTCCAAGTAAGTGGTTGGTGGTCGTTGGGTGAACCGGCCTCAGTTCGCCGGGAAGAGCGCTTCGATTTCCGGGGTCCGCTCCGCGTGCAGCTCGACGACGTCGCCGGTGCGCAGCCGCTCGTAGAGCCGCTCCACGTCGGCATTCCGCAGCCGGATGCAGCCGTGCGACTTGGCGTACCCAATCGAGTTGGGCTCGCTGGTGCCGTGAATGCCGTAGCCCTTCTGGCTCAGACCCATCCAGCGCGTGCCGAGCGGGTTGCGGCTTCCGGGCTCGATGACGACTCCCGGCCGGTAGTAGGTCGGGTTCGCCAGGCGGGTGACGATGGTGAACGTGCCGACGGGGCTCGGCGTCGACGCCTTGCCGACGGCCACGTCGTAGAACTCGACGGGCGTGCCGTTTTCGATGACCGCCAGCTTCCGGTCGGGGATGCTGACGACCACGCGGCGCACCGTCGCCGGCTCCGTCACGCCCTCCGCCGCGGCGGGCACCACCGCCAGAAGCACCGCCACCATCGCCATCGCCGCGTTCACTCGGTTGCTGCTCATCACGTCCTCCTGGGCACTGATAGAGCAACCGGACAGCCATCAGGCAAAGTGTTGATATAGAACGACTTGTATTGTTTTAGCGAGGGCCCTGGCGTGTCAGCCGGCACACGCTGTGCGCGACCAGACACGGCCGCGCGGGCGGAGCAGCCGTCAGGGACGTGTGATCACGATTGCTAAGATCGGCACACGGTGCCGGGGGGAGCCACGACCGTCGGGTTCATGCTGCGGGCGCTGGCCTACCGCAACTACCGCCTGTTCTTCGGCGGGCAGGTGCTGTCGCTCGTCGGCACCTGGATCACCACCACCGCGATCAACTGGCTGGTCTACCGGCTGACCGGATCGGCGGTGCTGCTCGGCACGGTTGCGTTCGCGAGCCAGCTGCCGTCGTTCCTCCTCGGCCCCTTCGCCGGCATCATCGTCGACCGCATCAATCGCCATCGACTGCTCGTCGCGACGCAGACGATCTCGATGCTCCAGTCGTTCGCGCTGGCAGGACTCGTCTTTTCGGGGCACGTCACGATCGGGTGGCTCATCGCGCTCGGGATCGTGCAGGGGCTCGTCAACGCCTTCGACATGCCGGGGCGGCAGGCCTTCCTGCTGACGATGATCGACAAGAAAGAGGACCTCGGCAACGCCATCGCGCTCAACTCGTCGATGGTGAATCTGGCGCGGCTGATCGGGCCGTCGATTGCCGGCGTCGTCATTGCCACCGCGGGCGAGGGCTGGTGCTTTGCAATCGATGGGATCAGCTACGTGGCCGTCATCATCGCGCTGCTGCGCATGCGCATCGCGCCGGCGCCGCCGCGGCCGTCGCGCGAACGTCACGCGGTGACGGAATTCGTCGAGGGGCTGCGCTACGCGTTCGGCTTCGGGCCGATTCGTTCGGTGATTTCGCTGCTGGCCGTCGTCAGCCTGGTGGGCGTGCCCTACAGCGTCCTGATGCCCGTGTTCGCGACGACGGTGTTCCACGGCGGGCCGCACACCCTTGGCCTGCTCATGACGTCGTCGGGATGCGGGGCGCTCTTCGCGGCGTTGTGGCTGGCGGGTCGCCGTTCGGTCGTCGGGCTGGGGCGCGTGATTCCCACCGCGGCGGCGGTGTTCGGTGCCGGGCTCATCGCCTTTTCGCTCGCGCCGGCGCTCTGGCTCGCGCTTCCGTGCCTCTTCCTGGCCGGCTTCGGCTTCATGGTGCAGATGGCGTCGAGCAACACGATCATCCAGACGATCGTCGACGACGAAAAGCGCGGCCGCGTCATGAGCTTCTACATGATGGCGTTTCTCGGCACGGCGCCCTTCGGCAGCCTGATTGCGGGATCGATGTCGGAGCAGATCGGCGCCGCGCACACCCTGCAGATGGGTGGGGCCTGTTGCCTCGTGGCGGCGGCGTGGTTCGCGCGCTCGCTGCCCGCCCTCCGCCAGGTGGTGCGCCCGATCTACGTCCGACTCGGGATCCTGCCGGAGGTGGCGACTGGACTCTCCACGGCGGCCGAGGTGTCAGTACCGCCGGAGCGCGGCTGAACGACACACCTCTGGCCAAAGGCAAAAGGCTAGAGGCTAGAGGCTCTTCGCGCTACTGTAGACCCGATGATCCACGTGATCGGCGGCGGGCTCGCCGGATCCGAGGCCTCGTGGCAGGCGGCCGAACAGGGCGTGCCGGTGGTGCTCCACGAGATGCGCCCCGTGCGGCCCACCGAGGTGCACAAGACGGATCGCCTCGCCGAGCTCGTCTGCTCCAACTCCTTCCGCGGCGACAAGCTGGATAACGCCGTCGGGCTCCTGAAAGAAGAGATGCGGCGGCTCGGGTCGCTCATCATGCGCGCGGCCGACGCGAACCGCGTGCCGGCCGGTGCGGCGCTGGCCGTGGATCGCGAGCGCTTCGCCCAGGCGGTCACGGACGCCGTGAGCCGCCATCCCCGGATCACGATCGTGCGCGAAGAAGTGACGCGCGTCCCCAACGACCCGTCCATGTTCCCGCTCGTCATCGCCACCGGGCCGCTCACCAGCGAGGCGCTGTCGGCGGATATCGCGGCGCTCGTCGGGGGCGATCACCTTTATTTCTATGACGCCGTGAGCCCGATCGTATTGGCCGAGTCCATCGATTACGACGTGGTGTTCCGCGCGTCGCGCTGGGGCCGGAGCTTGCGGGGAAGCGGGCCTGAAGGCGGGTCTAAAGACCCGCAACTGCATACGGAAGCGCAAGGCCCGGCGTGCGGCGTGGACGACGGGGAAGGCGACTACTTGAACTGCCCGATGACGCGCGAGCAGTACGAGGCGTTCTACGCCGCGCTCACGACGGCCGAGTCCGCCACCGTGCACGACTTCGAGAAGGAGACCTTCTTCGAGGGGTGTCTCCCGATCGAGGTGATGGCGCACCGCGGCACCGACACGCTGCGCTTCGGACCTATGAAGCCAGTCGGCCTCGTCGATCCCCGCACGGGGCGGACGCCGTACGCGGTGGTGCAGCTGCGCCAGGACAACATCGCCGGCGATCACTACAGCCTGGTCGGCTTCCAGACCCAGTTGAAGTGGGGCGAGCAGGCGCGCGTGCTGAAGATGATTCCGGGGCTCGAGCGCGCCGAGTTCGTGCGCTTCGGCATCGTGCACCGCAACACCTACATCAACGGGCCGACGGTGCTGCGTCCCACGTGGCAGGTGAAGTCGCGCGACGACCTGTTCTTCGCCGGCCAGATCTCCGGCGTCGAGGGCTACGTGGAGTCGGCCGCGTCGGGGCTCATTGCCGGCCTGAATGCGGCCGCCGTGGCGCGGGGCGAGACCGCGCGGGTGCCGCCGCGCGAGACCGCGATCGGCGCGCTGGCGCACTACGTGTCGCACGCCGACCCGCGTCACTATCAGCCCAGCAACATCACGTTCGGCATCATGCCGCCCCCCGATGCGGCGGGCGGCCGCAGCCGCAAAGCCGATCGCAAAGCGGCGACATCCGAGCGCGCACTCCGCGTGCTCGGCGAGTGGATGACGCCGTCGGCCGTCCTGTGACCGAGCTGCGCGCGTTCCTCGATCACCTCAGCCTGAATCGCAACGCCTCGGCGCACACGGTCGAGGCCTACGCCAGCGACATCACCCAGTTCCTGCATTTCACCGCGGCCGCGCGCGGCTGCGTCCCCGAAGCGCTGACGCCGGCGCAGCTCGATCTCGCCGCGATCCGCGCCTTTTTGGCGGAGCTCCATCGTGATGGACACGCGCGCGCGTCGGCCTCGCGCAAGCTGTCGGCCCTTCGCGCGTTCGGACGCTATCTGCGGCGCGAGGGGATCACCGAGACGAATCCCGCGTCGCTCGCAGCATCGCCGAAGCGCGATCACAAGGTTCCCGCGCATCTGTCCGTCGACGAGATGACGCGCCTGCTCGAGATGCCGGACGCGGAGGAGCCGCTCGGCCGTCGCGATCGGGCGATCCTCGAGCTGTTCTACGCCTCGGGCTTGCGCCTCAGCGAGCTCGTGCAGCTCGATCTCGGCGACGTCAACCTCAGTGCCCGCATCGTGCGGGTGATGGGGAAGGGCAAGAAGGAGCGGCTGGTGCCGTTCAACACCAGCACCAAGGCGGCGTTGAGCGCATGGCTGAAGGATCGTGCGGCGCTGCGCGAAACGGCGCCGGCCGATCGACGCGAGCCAATATTCGTCAATTTCCGCGGCACGCGGCTGACCGGCCGCAGCGTGCAGCGGCTCGTCGCCCGCTACGTGGCCGGGTGCAGCACGCGCTTCGGCATCAGCCCGCACGCGCTGCGGCACTCGTTTGCCACGCATCTCCTGGAGCACGGCGCCGACCTGCGCGCGATCCAGGAGCTGCTGGGACACGTCCAGCTCTCCACCACGCAGCGCTACACCCACGTCAATGTGGCGCAGCTGCAGCTGGCCTACCGCAAGGCACACCCTCGCGCCAAATAGCTGGTTCCGGGAAGGGGTAGGCTATCGGGCATGTCGCGCCGTGGACTGTGGCTCGCGCTCGCCGTACTGCTCTGTCAGGGGTCGCTCTCGGGGCAGTGGATCAGTTACCGGACGCCGGGCGTGCCGCGACTGCCCGACGGCACACCCAACCTGAAGGCGCCGGCCCCCCGCGCGGCCAACGGGCGGCCCGATCTGACGGGCATCTGGTATCTGCACTTCGATGCGTGCGGACCCTTCGGGTGTGCCGACTACCAGGCCGGCCCCGAGTTCTTCAACTTCGGTGCGAAGCTCCCCGGCGGCTTGCCATACCAGCCGTGGGCCGCGGCCCTCGTCAAGGAGCGGATGGCGGCGTTCGCCAAGGACGATCCGATCGGTTTGTGCCATCCGGGCGGGCTCTTCCGGTTCCACACCTTTCCGCCACCCCGGAAGATGCTCCAGCTCCCGAATCTGGTCGTCATCCTCTCCGAGCGCGACGTCACCTACCGGCAGATCTTCGTCGACGGGCGCCCGCTGCCCACCGACCCAGAGCCGACGTGGAACGGCTATTCGACCGGGCGCTGGGACGGAGACACGCTGGTTGTCGAGAGCACCGGCTTTCGGGACGACACCTGGATCGATCGCAACGGCAGCCCCCTGACGTCCGCGGCGCGTGTGACCGAGCGCTTTCGCCGGCCGGACTTCGGTCATCTGCAGATTGAGGTGACCGTCAACGATCCGAAGGCGTACGCGCGTCCGTGGACCGTGACGCTCACGCAGGATCTCGCCGTGGACACCGACCTCCTCGACTACCACTGCACCGACAACGAGAAGAGCGCGGGCCGCCTGATCGGCCAGTGAGCCCGCGCGCGCCCGCCCCCGCTGACCCTCGCCCGCCCGGGCGTGATCCGAATTCCCCTCAAATCGCGCGTTAAGGGTCGAGGAGGCGAAGGTGATGAGGATGACGTGTCGGTTCCGGCACTCTCGTGCCGCGCGTGTGGCGTCCCGAACCCTCGTGGCGGTGTTCTTCTGGATTGGGCTGTTGCCGGGCGCGAGCCGAGGCGTCGTCTACGCGTCGGACATCACGCCACCCACACCGCCAACGGTCCACAAGAAGATCGAGGGTTTTGCCGATACCCACGTCCACCAGTTTTCCAACTTGGGCTTTGGCGGCCTGGAGGTCTGGGGTTCGCCGGTCGATCCCACCTTCGACGCGGACGCGTTCATGGCCGATCCTGACGCCGCGCGCCGGCGAGCCCTCCCGGACAGCGACTACCTCTACCTGTCCGCGGCCCAGGCTGCCGATTACCTCGGGCTGGGCGACCTTCCCGTCACGCTCACGCCGGCGGCCACGAAATGCGAGCTGGGCCTCTGCTTCGCCGCGACGCCTCCAGGGCCATGCCCGCCCGGCACGGGCACGCCCGGCAATCCGTGTTGGCGAATCGCCATCCACGGGTTCAACGGCCAGAGCGACCTGCTCAACCGCATGATTGCGCACCTGCCGGAACACGGCACCGCCGGCTTCCCCCTGATGCTGGGATGGCCGGCCTTCGATGTCGTGACCGCACAGCAGGTCTACTGGGAATGGCTGAAGCGCGCGCACGACCACGGCCTGAAGCTGATGTCGATGCTGGCGGTCAACAACCAGGTGCTCTGCCATGTGGCGCCGCACCTCGTGTCCGACGGATGCGACGACGACTCCGCCGTGGTCCGCCAGATCGAGGGCGCCTACAAGCTGCAGGAGTACATCGACAAGCTGGAAGGGGGCCCGGGCAAAGGTTTCTACCGAATCGTCACGTCGGCCGAACAGGCGCGTGCCGTCATCGAGGCCGGCCAGCTGGCGGTGGTGCTGGGTGCAGAAGTGGATACGCCGTGGGGGTGCCGAGTCGATGGGAGCTGCACGAGCACACGCGTCCACGACAAGGTTCAGGAGTACTACGACAAGGGCATCCGTGTCGTCTATCCGGTGCACGTCATCGACAACGCCTTTGGCGGCGCGGCGCTCTACGAGGGGCTCTTCGAGATCGCGAACCTGCTCGTCAACGGCGGCCGGTTCCACGACATGACGACGGACTGCCCGGTGGACGACCCGGTCGCGGTCGGTTTGCAGTGGCGCAGCGACATCCGGCAGACGATCGGCTCGGTGCAGGGCGGCGTGTTGGACCTCGTCAAGGGAATTGCCTTCGTTTCGGCCTTGGCCCTGGTTGGCGAACCAACGTCGCTCGCAGCCGTCGGCATTGCGATGGGGACTCTGGGCATCGCGGTGGCCACCTTGTCGGCGACGCTGCCGGTGCTCACCATGTTCGCCCCGATGCTGGGGCAGTATCTGGCGACGATCAATCCTGATTTCGCTGCGTTCTCGGCCGTCGCTCTGTCACTGGGCGGCCCGCTCCTGCCCATACTGGCGACCGTCGGGCTGGTGTTGCTCATGGCGTACGCACCGGGCGAGGAGGGAGCTGCGCCGCTCCCCAATTGCAACGAGCGCGAGCTGAAAGATCTCGGCAAGGTTCTCGTCAACGAGCTGATGGACCACGGGATGATGATCGACGTCGATCACTCGGACGCCCGCACGGTCGATGGCATCCTGGACATGGCGGAGCAGCGGAAGTATCCCGGCATCATCTCCGGACACACCGGGCTGCTGGGTGCCGCGATGACCAAGGACGAAGCCAATGCCATCCTGCCTCACGGCCAGGAGTGGGAGGCGGGCACGAGCAGCCGGCATGAGGGCGTCAAGACGGACAAGACGGTGGAGCGCATCGTCAAACTCGGCGGGACGATTTCGCTGGCGTTGGCTCAGGGCGGCCGGGCGAGGATTCGCGCTTTCGGTTCCGCCGATCAGTTCAACTGCGGCGGTTCGTCGCAGACCTTCGCACAGGTCTATCTCTACGCCACGAAGGGAACACCGCAGCTGAGCGCGGTGTCGTTCGGCAGCGACCTGAACGGGTTCTCCACATGGCCGGTGCCGCGGTACGGCAACCGCTTCTGCGGCACCAAGCCCGGCCAGCTTGGCGATATCGGGCCTGGCTACAACCCCGCGGCGGGCATGCTGGCCTATCCGTTCCAGGACAATCTCACTCCGAGCTCGCCGGTCGACCGGTATCAGTTCGGCGCGCGGACGTGGGACTACAACTTCGACGGACTGGCGCACATCGGGCTGTATCCCGACTTCATCGCCGATCTGGAGGCCAACGGCCTCACGAAAGCGGATCTCGCGCCGCTCTTCAACGGCGTCGAGGCCTACGTGCGCATGTGGGAGAAGATCGATGACAAAACGCCTCCGACCGTGCGGTGCGGAACGGTGGGCGATGACTGGCACGACGCCGACGTGAGCGTGCCGTGCATCGCGTTCGACACCGGCTTCGACCTTGCCAATGCCGGGGATGCGAGCTTCTCGCTCGCGACCAACGTGGCGGCCGGCAGCGAGACCGATGATGCGGCCACCGCCACCCACCCGGCGATCTGCGACAAGGGCGGCCACTGCACCGGCGTCGTTGCGGCCATCAGCGGCATCAACGTCGACAAGAAGGCTCCCGAGGTGTTCGTGGTGACGCCGGCTGCCGGCACGCCGTCCTACACCGTTGGACAGGTCGTGACGGCGGACTACTCGTGCACCGACCTGGGCTCCGGCGTGGCGACGTGCGCGGGGCCGGTGCCGATCGGGGGGAACCTCGATACGACCGTCGGCGCGCACCCGTTCACGGTGAACGCGACCGACAAGGTCGGGCACGCGGCAGGCGTGGCCCATCCCTACGTGGTGGGGTACGCGATCTGCCCGCTCTACGATCCGACGGTGACGAAGAAGGCCGGCAGCACCGTACCGATCAAGGTGCGGCTGTGCAACGCCACCGGCGGGAATCTTTCCTCACCCTCCCTCGTGCTGCACGCGACCGGCGTCACGCGGACCAGCAACAACACGCCGGCCACGCTCGAGGACTCCGGCAACGCGAACCCGGATTTGGACTTCCGGTACGACGCCGGGCTCGGCGGCTACATCTTCAACCTGAGCACCAGGGGCTTCACCGCCGGCAGCTATGTGCTGACGTTTTCGGCGGGCGGGGATCCGACCGAGCACACCGCGGCGTTTGCGGTGCGATAGAAGGGCAAAAGAAAAGGGCGGTCTGAAGACCGCCCCCTACGAACGGGCCGCCTGAAGGCGGCCCCCACGTACGTCAGTACGCCGGCGGCGCGAGTTCGACGTCCTGCGGCTGGAGCATCATGGACGAGCGGCCGCGGCGTGGAAAGTCGATGCCGAGCGTCTTGATCTTGTAGTTCATCACGCGCGGGCTGATCGACAGCAGCTCGGCGGCGTCCTTCTGCACCCAGTTCGACATCTTGAGCGCTTCGATGAGCGCCATGCGCTCGATCTCCTCGAGCGCGATGCCGGTGGGCGGAATCTTGATCACCGACTGGGCGTCGCGCGCGGTGCCGACCCCGCCGGTCTCGCCGAGGCGCAGGTCGTCGGCCTGGATGTGCGAGCCGTCGGCCAGCAGCATGGCGCGTTCCACCGCGTTCTCGAGCTCGCGGATGTTGCCGGGCCAGTGGTAGCGCATGAGCAGCTTGAGCGAGTCGGGCGAGAGGCCGTCGATCTTCTTCTTCAGTTCGCCGGAAAAGCGGTTGATGAAGAAGTTGGCGAGCGCCGCGATGTCTTCCTTGCGCTCGCGCAGCGGCGGCATCTCGATGGTGACGACGTTCAGGCGATAGAACAGGTCCTCGCGGAAGGCGCCCGCGTCCACCATGGTCGGCAGGTCGCGGTTGGTGGCGGCGATGAGACGCACGTCCACCTTGATGGTGCGGGTGCCGCCCAGCCGCTCGAACTCGTGCTCCTGGAGCACGCGCAGGATCTTGGCCTGGGTGTTCGGGCTCATGTCCCCGATTTCGTCGAGGAAGAGCGTGCCGCCGTCGGCCTGCTCGAAGCGGCCGATGCGCTGCTTGTCGGCGCCGGTGAAGGCGCCCTTCTCGTGGCCGAAGAGCTCCGACTCGAGCAGGTTCTCCTGGAGCGCGGCGCAGTTGACCTTGATGAAGCTGCGCGCGTTGCGCTGCGAGTTGTGGTGCACGGCCCCGGCGATGAGCTCCTTGCCGGTGCCGGTCTCGCCGCGCACGAGCACCGTGGTATTGCTCTTGGCGACCTTCTTCACGACGCCGAGCACCGCCGACAGCGCGCCGCTCGATCCGATGATGTTGTCGAATTCGTAGATGCCCCCCTGCGCATGGCGCAGGTAGTCGATCTCGTGCTGCAGGCGGCGGAGCTCGAGGGCCTTCTGGACCTTGACCTCCATCTCTTCGATTTCGAACGGCTTCTGGACGTAGTCGAACGCTCCCGCCTTCATCGCCTCGACGGCGGTGGTGACGGAGCCGAACGCGGTCATGAGCACGACGGCGCACGAGGGGTGCAGCGCCTTGGCGGTCTTGAGCACCTCGATGCCGGTGCTGCCGCCCATGCGGAGATCGCTCACGACGACGTCGTAGGCGCCTTCATGCAGCTTCTCGATGGCCGCATTGCCGTTCGGAGCCTCGTCGACTTCGTGCCCGTTCTCGGCGAGCGACTGCGCCAGCGTGCGGCGCAGCGTCTCGTGGTCGTCCGCGATCAGAATCCGTCCCATTCAGTCGGTCCTCTTTCCTGTGCCCGCTTGCGCACCCCATGCGTGTGCGAAAGCGCTCACTGTGGGTCCTCGGTCCCTGCGAGCGGGAGTGTCACCCGCACGCGCGTGCCTTCCGACGATGTCTGCAGATCGAGGCGCCCATCGTGCGCGTCCACGATGCGCTTCACGATTGCAAGCCCCAGGCCGGAACCCTTCGCTTTGGTGGTGAAAAAGACTTCGAAGACTTTCTCACGCACGTCCGCGGGGATTCCCGGGCCGTCGTCCGCGACTTCCACCAGGATGGCGTCGCGGCCGCCCGCGCCGTCCTGCAGGCGCGTCTCGCTGGCTGTCACCGTCACATGGCCCTTGCCGTCGAGGGCCTCGTAGGCGTTGACCATCAGATTCGTGAGCACTTGTGTCAGCTGATGCTTGTCCGCCCGAAGATGCGGCAAGGTCTGCGGCACGCGCGTCTCGACCACGATATTCCCGCGCCTGCCCTTAGCATCGGCATGCTGCACCGCTGCTTGAACGGCGTCGCACAGCAGAGTTGGCTCGACCTGCAGCCGGATCGGCCGCACGAAGTCGAGCACTTCCTGCACGATGGCGTTGGCCATTTTGGCCTCGCCGATGATGTCGGTGAGCACGCTCTGGACCTCGGGCGACTCACCAACCTTGCGGCGCAAGTGGCCCGCCATCACCTCGATACCCGCGAGCGGGTTCTTTACCTCGTGGGCGAACACCGCCGCGAGCTCGCCGATGGCGACGAGGCGATCGCGCAGGCGCTCGCGCTCGTTGAGCTGCTCGACCCGGGTGAGGTCCTTGAAGAACATCGACGCGCCAAGGAGCGCGCCCTGGTCGTCGGTGATGTGCGACAACGTGTAGCCGATCACCTTGCCCGAAGGCTTGAGCCGCATCTCGGCGCGGTTCTGCAGGTGGTCGCGTTCGAACACGTCGGCGAGTACGAACAGGATCTCGGGGTGGTCCTTGAACGCCTCGCTGATGGGGCGGCCGAGGTGGCTCTGGCCGTCGGGCAGGCCGAGCACTTCACAGGCGATGTCGTTGATGAGCGCCAGCGTGCCTTCCCGAGTGACCGCCAGCACACCGTTGCGCATGCCGGTGACGACGTGCTTGTAGAACGCGCCGTCGATGCCGCCGGCCAGACGAGCGCCGGCCCGGCCGCGAGGCGACGCAGAAAGGCGCCGCACGGGCGGTCGGCGAGACGACGACGGACGGGATGGCGTCAAGGCGCTCTGTTGCATTCCGGCGAATCCCTGGCCAGCGCTAACGGGGCAAAGGACATGCCCTGTGCGTCTTGCCCGGAACTACCGCCTGTGAGTGACGTCACGTCACGTAACGTCGCAACCCGCGGCCGCGGGCTGCTTACAGATCCGTGTATCGGTTACAGACTTGGTAGGTAAGAGGGGGGCAACACCTAGCTAGACTTCGGAGAGTTACGGTTCCGAAGCTTGCTCTGCTGCGTGGTTCTGCAGCGCTTCCCACTGCGCCATCAGGTCGCCGACTTCCCACATCAGCGCTTGATGGCGATCGATGACCGGCTTCGATCGTGCGGAATCCTGATAAAACCCCGCTTCCGACATCGCCGCTTCCAGCTGCTTCACTTCGGCTTCGCTCGTCGAGATGCGCGCCTCGAGATCGGCGATGCGCTTCCGCAGCGACTCCTGGTCGCGCTGCTTCTTCTTCCGCTCCGCCTCGAGCCTCTTCCGCTCTTCGCGATCCTGCTGCCCGGTGGTGGTTTGAGCCTTTTCAGGCGTCTTTCCCTGAGCCTTCAGCCCTGAGCCCTGAGCCTTCTGCTGTGTCGGTCCGCCGTCAGACTTCTTCTCGACCGGCTTTGGCTTGGGAGGCGGCGGCGCGGCCGCCTGCTCCTCGCGCGTCTTCTTGCTCCAGAGAAATTCCGTGTAGGTGCCCGGATACACCACGGCCTCGCCGTGCCCGATCTCGATGATCTTGGTGGCCAGCTTCTCCACGAAGTAGCGGTCGTGCGACACCAGGATGAGGGTGCCGCCGTAGTCCTCGAGCGCCTCGAGCAGCACGTCCTTCGAGTCGAGGTCCAGGTGGTTGGTGGGCTCGTCGAGGAGCAGCGTGTTCGAGGGGCGCAGCAGCATGCGCGCCACCGCCAAGCGCGTGCGCTCGCCGCCCGACAGCACGGCGGCCTTCTTGTGGATGTCGTCGCCGGAGAAGAGGAACCCGCCGAGGATGTTGCGGATGGCCGGCACCATGTCGTTGGACGAGCCCGCCTCGAGCGTTTCGTAGACGGTCAGCGCTGGATTGAGCCGCACGGCCTCGTCCTGCGCGAAGTACTCCATCACTACCTGGTGGCCCACCGTCAGCGTGCCGCCATCCGCGGTTTCCGACTGCGACAGCATCCGCATCAGCGTGGACTTGCCGGCGCCGTTGGGGCCGACGAGGGCGATGCGATCGCCGCGCTCGATGTGCAGGTTGACGTCCTTGAACACCGTGAGCGGTCCGTAGGCTTTGCGGACGTGCTTCAACTCCAGCACCGTGCGCCCGCTCTTGGCGCAGGTCGGAAACGTGAAGTGGATGCGCTTGCGCTCCGGCGGCACCTCGATCGGCACCACCTTCTCGAGCATCTTGATCCGGCTCTGGACCTGGGCGGCTTTCGTCGCCTGGTAGCGGAAGCGGTTGATGAACATCTCGACGCGCGCCACCTCCTCGTCCTGCTCCTTCTTGCTCTGGCGGAGCCGTTCGATCATGGCGTCGCGTTGCACCACGTATTTCGAGTAGTTGCCGACGTAGTCGTCGAGGTGCCGCAGGTGCAGGTCGGTGATGCGCGTGACCACCGCGTCCAGGAAGTAGCGGTCGTGCGACACGAGAATCACCGCGTACGGATAGGCGCTCAGGTACTCCTCGAGCCAGTTGCGCGCCTCGAGGTCCAGATGGTTGGTGGGCTCGTCGAGCAGCAGCAGGTTGGGGCGTCCGAGCAGCAGCTTGGCCAGCGCGATGCGCATCTGCCAGCCGCCGGAAAAGGTCTCAGCCGGCCGGTTGGCGTCGTCGGCGCTGAAGCCGAGTCCGCGCAGCACGGTGGCGATGCGCAGGTCCATGCTGTAGCCGTCCGCCAGGCGGAAGCGGTCCTGCAGGTCGGCATAGCGGTGGAGCATCGCCTCGTGATCGGCGTCCGGCACGCTGGCGTCGCTCAGGCGGTGCTCGATGTCGTGCATCTCCGCCTTCATGTCCAGGAGCGGCTGGAAGGCGCTGCTCGCTTCCTCGAACACCGTCCGGCCCGAGTGGGTCAGGCCGTCCTGCGGCAGGTAGCCGATGGTGAGGCCCGCCGGTTTGACGACGGTGCCCGTGTCCGGGTCCTCGAGGCCGGCCAGCATCTTGAGCAGGGTGGTCTTGCCGGCGCCGTTCGGGCCGCAGAGGCCGACACGGTCGCCGTCCCCGATCTGCCAGGTGACGTGTTCGAGCAGCGTGCGGACCCCGAAGGTCTTGGTGATGTCGGCGAGTTGAATCAAGGTATCTCTTGAGTCTACAACCAGTTAGTCCTCCCAAGGCCGGCAGTATGATGGGACGGCGATACCGATCCGGCCGGCTGGCGGGATCCACCGTCTTAGCAAGTGCCGGTGAACGCTTCGGGCGTAATGACCTGGACCGACGAGGAGCTCGTCGCCCGCTCCAGAACGGGCGACATGGACAGCTTCAATCAGCTCATCCTGCGATGGGAGCGTCCGATCTATGCCCTTGCCTACCGGGTCATCGGGCAGGAAGAAGATGCCCGCGATGTCGCCCAGGAGACTTTCCTGCGGGCGTTCCGCGCCCTTCCGGGGTTCAAGGGGCAGGCCAAGTTCTCCTCCTGGATTTATCGGATTGCGCTTAATCTCTGCCGGGATTGGATCCGGCGGAAACGGCGGACACCAGTCTCTCCGCTCCCCGACGACGTCGATCTCTCAGAGCTCGCCGCCGAACGGGGCCCCTCGGAGTCGGTAGAGGACCTGGTGGCGCGGCGGGAGCTGAGCGCGGTAGTGGAAGAGGCCATGACGCTCCTGCCGGAGGAACAGCGGACGGCGGTGATCCTGAAGGAGTACCACGGCATGACCTTCCAGGAGATTGCCGATCTGCAGGGGTGCCCGCTCAGCACGGTGAAGACGCGCCTGTATCAGGGGCTCTCGGTGCTGCGGAAACATCTGAAGGACCGCATTCCGTCGCCGACGGAGCAGGCGGTGCGGGTTCGAGAGCATTGAACGTCCAGTGGAGTGAACTGAGAGTCGTGCAATGAAGAAGGATCCTGAAGATCGCAAGCTGCTAGATCGCAGTCCCTACTGCGGAGACCCTGGCGCCCTCGTCAGCTATCTCTACAACGACGGCAGCCCCGATGAACTGGCCGCGATTGCGGCACACGTGCAGGCGTGCGACACGTGTACCTCGGAGCTCGCGGCGCTGGGCGACACGCGCGAGGTGCTCTCGGGGTGGTCGCCGCCGCCAACCGAGCTGGGGTTGACGCTCAGCTCGTCGGATGCGCTGCCGGTGGCCGCCTCCACGATTACCGCCCCGGCGGTCACCGCGGCCGTGGCGGACGTTCCCTGGTGGCGTCAATCGTCGCCGGTGTGGATGCAGGCCGTGGCGGCGTCGATGGTTTTTGCGGCCGGCATGGCCATCGGCGCCGGTCGAGGCGCCGCTCCGGCGGTCTCCGGCACCGCTGCGGGAGCCACGCAGCCGGCGGCGGGGCCCGCGGTCAAGGAAAGCGGCGTCTCACGCGGCGAGTTGGCGGAGCTCGAGCAGCGGCTGCGCGCGGAGATGGCGCGGCTGACGCCGGCCGCGCCGGCGCCCGCGCAAACGGCTGCGCGCACGGATGACGAGGCGTTGATGAAGCGCGTCCGCACGCTGTTGAGCGAGAGCGAGGAAAAGCAGCGGGGCGAGTTGGCATTGCGGACCGCGCAGGTGCTGCGCGACAGCGAGATCCAGCGCAAGGTGGATTTCGCGACGCTGCAGAACGACATCGGCAAGATTCAGGGCGCCACCGGAGTCGAGCTGCGGCAGCAGCGCGAGCTGTACAACCAGTTGATGAACCGCGCCGGACTGCTCGCCAAGTAAGCAGGAGTCAGACGAGACATGGCACGTAGCGTTGTCACGACCGCGGCGGTTGCCGCGGTGACGCTCTGGGCGGCGGCCGCCGGCGCTCAGGCGCCGCCGAAGGGGGCCGAGCTCGAACAGATCAAACAGCGTCAGCGCATTTCGCTGATGGAAGGCGTGCTGGAGCGCGCCGTCGCCAACGGCGCCGACAACCTGCTGCGGCAGGTCAAGCACGTGATGCCCGACGTGCCGATGCTGACCGGTGCGCCGGCGGTGCGCGGGTTCCGGCTCGACGGCTATGGGGTGTTCTTCGACGTGGAAGTGCCGGCGCTGCGGCTGCCGCTCGCCTGGACGCTCCGCTACGTCGTGGACGGCAACCGCCTGGCGGTCAATGCGGCTCTGGCGCAGCTGCGCGCGATGGTGCTCGAGCAGCCGCCGCAGGAGCGGGCGCGTCTCGAGGTGATGGTGAGGCAGATGGAAGAGCGGAACATGCCGGGACCGGCCTCGCCGGAGGTGGATCCGCAGGTCGTGCGCGACCCGAACGAAGCCTACACTCGGGCCGTCAAAGAAGCCCTCGTGGACGCAATGCTCGAGAGCAGCGGTCCGCTCAACCTCGGAGCCGACGAGTGGCTCACGGTGGCGGCGCGCGACAACGTGCCCAACGACCCGCTGGTGCCGGGCGACTCGACGGATCTCAAGAGCGTGATCTTCAAGGTGAAGGGCAGCGATCTGGCCGCGTTCCGGTCGGGCCAGATCACGCTCGAGCAGGCCCGCTCGCGCGTCAGGGCCGAAGAGAATTAGGGAACCGGCCCGCCTCGGCCGGTGTCCAATCCAGTGCGATGTCCTACAATGCCGCGATGCGATCGCGTGTGCTGACGGCGGCTGCCGCGCTGATTCCTCTGATGCTCGTGACGGCCGGGTGCGCGCGCACCCGCTACGTCGAAAACGACCTCAAGCTCGTGGACGTCAAGACCGGCTGGTACGACGCCGGGATCGTCGGGGGGCAGAACAAGATCGTCCCGAGCATCACCTTGAAGCTGCAGAACGTCTCGGACGAGTCCATCAACCGCGTGCAGGTGTGGGCGGTGTTCCGGCGAGCGAACGAGGACAAGACCTGGGGCGAGCACTTCGTCCGCGCCATCGGTCCCGACGGGCTCGACGCCGGCAAGGTGGGCAACGCGCTCGTGCTGCGCTCCACGCTGGGCTACACCAGCTCGCAGTCCCGGGCGCAGATGCTGCAGAACCGCGAGTTCGTCGACGCCAAGGTGAACGTGTTCGGCAAGCACGGCTCGCGCACCTGGATCAAGATGGGCGAATACACGGTCGATCGCCACCTGCTGACCGAGTAATAATCCCGGCGTGACAGCGCCGACTGTTTCTTCCACGCCGACTGCTTCCATGCCCGTGCTCGAACGGCGCCTGAGCCCGTTCGACGCGGCCGCCATCATCGTCGCCAACGTCATCGGCGGCGGCATCCTCTTTCGATCTCCCGCGGTCGCCGCGGCGATCCCTGATCCGGTCTGGTTCCTGGTCGCGTGGGTGGCGGGAGGCGTGCTGGCGTTCATGGGGGCCATGGCCTACGCAGAACTGGCGGCCCTGCGGCCGAAAGCCGGCGGCGAGTACGTCTATCTCCGGGAGGCCTACGGGCCGCTGGCGGGGTTCCTCACCGGCTGGACGTCGTTCGTCGCGGGGTTCAGCGGCGCCATTGCCGCCAGCGCGGTCTTCTTCATCGTCACGCTCGAGCGATTCCTGCCCGGTGTCGCCAACGACACGGCGCTCCTCGCCGTCCCGATTCCGCTGACGCCGATTGCGCTGACGGTGTCGATTCACACGCTGGCCGCGAGCGCGCTCATCGTCCTGTTCGCCTTCGTTCACATCCTGGGCGTCGGGCCGGGGCGCGCGGCGAGCAACACGCTCACCACGCTGAAGATTGCCGCGTTCGTGATCTTCATCGTCTACGGGCTGGCGGCCGGCACCGGGTCGCCGGCGAATCTCACCGGCGGCATCGCGCCGGTGACGGTGACGGGCTGGATGTTCGCGTTGATTCCGGTGATGTTCACCTACTCCGGGTGGAACGCGGCGTCGTACATGGCCGAAGAGATTCGCGATCCCGGCCGCAACGTGCCGAAGGCGCTGATCCTCGGCACCGCCGGCGTCATAGTCATCTACCTGCTGATCAACGTGCTGTACCTCTACGTGATTCCGATCGGTGAGCTGGCCGCCACGCAGGGCAGCGTGCTCGACGTCGTGGCAGACCGCCTCATCGGGCCGCGCGCCGGCAACGTCATGGCGGTCGTGGCGCTGGTCAGCCTGGCGGCCGGGATCAACGCGTGGACGTTTGCCGGTCCGCGCGTCTACTTCGCGATGGCGCGCGACGGCCTCTTCTTCAAGAGCGCCGCGCGCGTGCACCCGAAATACAAGACGCCCGCGGCCTCGATCGTGGCGCAGGCGCTGTTTTCGATCCTGCTCGTGCTCACCGGCAGCCTGGACTCGATTGCCAACTACGTCGGCTTCGCGATCACGCTGTTTGCCGGAACGGCGGTCGCCGCCATTTTCGTGCTGCGCGCCCGCGAGCCGAACGCGCCGCGTCCGTACCGCGCCTGGGGCTATCCGGTGACGCCGGCCATCTTCGTGATCGTCAGCGCCGCTATCGTGCTCAACGCCTTCTACACGGCCCCCGCGGTGACGTTCACCGGCGCGGCGATCATCCTGGCGGGGATTCCGCTCTACTTCTACTTCAGTAGAAGGACGTAGGCAGAGAAGGCGGAGAACGCAGAGAGGGCAGAGAAGGCGGAGTGGGCGGAGCACGCAGGAGCCAATGAGCGCGCAATCAGGGCAGGTGCACTGCGAGCGTCACGGCCCCCAGCCGGAGGCTTACGTGTGCGACCACTTGTTTCGAGAATCTCGCAAGGGGTTTGTCACGTCGACATCTCGCCCGGACAACCCGTTACCTGACGCGTGGTGCTTCGCGTGCGAACAGGTCAGGCTGGCTCACGGAGGATGGAACGAGGAGAGTGAAAAGCACCTGACGGTGCGGCTCGTCTGCGGCGATTGCTATCAGGAGATCAAGGACCGAAATCAGTGAAGGGCAGCGGCCGCTATGCCGTGCGGCTACCAGGGAGAGGAGCTTCCCCTAAGCGACCCGCTCTCACTCGCTGAGGCCCTCTTTGTCGCTTTGATCGTGGGTGCGTTCATGTTTCTGGTGACCTACCTCGGAAGCTCTGGGGCAGCTTCTGAGGAAGATCCAAACGATGACGCGAAGCTCCGATTCCGATGGCTGCGGGCGAGAGGTCGGCCGAGGCCGTAAACACGAAGGGCGGCGGCCGCTATCCCGTGCGGCCCGCCGCCCTTCGTGTCTTTCCTAACCCCTCAGCCCCTTAGCTCCCGAGCCCCCTTGGGGCGCGGCGCGCTTAGGGTTCCGGCAACAGCGAGCCGCGGTAAGTGGTCGTGCGGCCCGGCGTGATCTGGACGTCGAACTCCAGCGGTTCGAAGCCCGGAAGCGCCACCTGCACCTGATAGTTGCCCGGCTCGAGCCGCAGCCCCTGCAGGATGCCGTCGAAGTCGTCGATCACGCCGGCATAGTAGCCGTCGATGTAGACCTCGGCGTCGCGCTGGTCGATGTCGAGCCGCAGCTTGCCCAGGCCGTAGTCCCAATTCGAGCCGCCGTAGTAGGAGCGCGCCTGCCAGTTGTGGTTGCTCCAGTAGAAGTCGCCCACGAAGTACGGGTCGTAGTAGCGGTAGCCGTAGTACGGCACGTTGCCGTAGTAGCGCGTGCCGCCGTAGTAGCGATACGACGGAGCCCGGTAGACGTAGTAGTTGCGGCGCGGCTGCACGTAGACGCGGCGATCGCCGTCGCGGTAGCGCGGCACCGGACCGGTGCGGGGCGTCGCGTAGCGGTTGACGCCGTTGCGGCCGTCGTACCGTCCATCGGAACGCCCGTCGTAACGCCCGTTGTTGCCGCCGTTGTTGCGCCCGTCGTTGCGGCCGTCGGCGCGACGGTTGCCGTCGTTGCCCTGGCCAAACGTCTGCGGGAAGCGGCGTGCCTGCGGCGTCACGTCTTGACGGCCGTTGTCGCGCGGCGCGGTGTCGCGCTGCACCTCGCGGCGGCCGTTGTCGGCGCGCGGCTGCTCGACAGGCTGCTGCTCGACGCGCTGCTGCTCGCGGCGCGGCTGCTCGGCACGGCCGCCATCGCGCGGCTGCGCCTGGCGCTCGGCGCGCCGGCGCTCTCCGCCGCCACCGTTGCCGCCGCCGTTGCCTCCGCCGGAATCCGCTCTCGACGGGTTGCGCTGGCGCCCTCCACCCCCATCACCCCCGTGATGCCGGCCTTGAGCATTGGCGAGGGGCGCCGCGGTCACGAGTGCCGCCAGGACCGCCGTGGCGACGAAAGTAGTTTTACCCATGCCTTCTCTTTGAGCAGGATCTCTGCCATATCCGATCGGGGGATTTTGCCCGAGATCTGCGGGGCAAACTCGGGCGACTGGGCCGTTGTCCTCGACTGAACCCTGACCGGCTGACCCCGGTTCAGGACATCTGGCTGCCTGAGCGGCGGGCGGTCGAGCAGTGCGGCATACTGGCAACGTGATCCATGCCACGACAATCCTGGCCGTCCGCCATGGGGGCCAGACGGTCATGGCCGGCGACGGCCAGGTGACCTTCGGCAACACCGTCATGAAGCAGGGCGCCCGCAAGATCCGGCGGCTGCACAACGACTCCATTCTGGCCGGGTTCGCCGGATCGGCTGCCGACGCCTTCGCGCTGTTCACGCGGTTCGAAGCGAAGCTCGAACAGTACCGCGGCAACCTGGAACGGTCGGCCGTGGAGCTCGCCAAGGACTGGCGCAGCGATCGGATTCTCCGGCGGCTCGAGGCGATGCTCATCGTCGCCGACAAGTCGTCCACGTTTCTGCTTTCCGGAACCGGCGACCTGATCGAGCCCGACGACGGCGTGGTGGCCGTGGGCTCCGGCGGCCCGTATGCGCTGGCGGCCGCACGGGCGCTCGTGCGCCACAGCGGGCTCAGCGCTCGCGACATCGCGGAGCAGGCGATGACCATCGCGGGAGAGATCTGCATCTACACGAACCGCGTCCTGACCGTGGAGGAGTTGTAGTCCCCGTGCCCATTTTTCTCCCGGAACGCAGCGCGTCCGCCGTGGGGTCGTTGACGCCGCGGCAGATCGTCGCCGAGCTCGACAAGTTCGTCATCGGTCAAGCGAAGGCCAAGCGCGCCGTCGCCATCGCCCTGCGCAACCGCATGCGCCGGCAGCGGCTCCCGCCCGACATGGCCGAAGAGGTGACGCCGAAGAACATCCTGATGATCGGCCCCACCGGGGTCGGCAAGACGGAGATTGCGCGGCGTCTCGCGCGCCTGGCCCAGTCGCCATTCATCAAGGTGGAGGCGTCGAAGTTCACCGAGGTCGGCTACGTCGGCCGCGACGTGGAATCGATGGTCCGCGACCTGGTGCAGCTGGCCGTGGACATGGTGCGGTCGGAAAAGGCCGAAGAGGTGAAGGAGAAGGCGCTGCTGGCGGCGGAAGAGCGGCTGCTGGATCTGCTGCTCCCGCCGACGCGCGGCGTGGCTGCGGCCGCCGCCGACGCGGCGGGCACGCCGATCGATCCGGCGACGCGCTCGCGCGAGCGGTTGCGCGAGCAGCTGCACGCGCGCCGGCTCGACGATCGCACCGTGGAGCTCGAGTCGTCGCAGGCCCCGATGCCGTCGTTCGAGGTCGTCGCCGGCTCCTCGATGGAGGAGATCGGCTCGAACCTGAAGGACATGATGGGGTCGCTCTTTCAGGGGCGCAGCCGCACCCGGCGCATGAAGGTGCCCGAGGCGCTCGAGTACCTGATCGCGGAAGAGCAGGGCAAGCTCGTGGACATGGAGTCGGTGGGCCGGCTTGCGGTGGAGCGGGTGGAGCAGAACGGCATCATCTTCGTGGACGAGATCGACAAGATCGCCAGCCGCGACGGCGCCGGCCACGGGCTCGACGTGAGCCGCGAGGGCGTGCAGCGCGACATCCTGCCGATCGTCGAGGGCACGACCGTCAGCACCAAGTACGGCATGGTGAAGACCGATCACATCCTCTTCATCGCCGCCGGCGCGTTCCACGTCTCCAAGCCGTCGGATTTGATTCCCGAGCTCCAGGGCCGCTTTCCGATCCGGGTGGAGCTCGAGGCCCTGACCCGTGCGGATTTCGTGCGGATCCTCACCGAGCCCCGCGGCGCGCTGGTGACGCAGTACTCGGCGCTGCTCGGGGCCGAGGACGTCACGCTGACGTTCACGCCCGGCGCCGTGGAGCGAATCGCCGAATTCGCGGCGCGGGTGAACGAGGTCACCGAAAATATCGGCGCCCGGCGCCTCCACACCGTCATGGAACGGCTGCTCGACGACGTTTCGTTCGACGCCCCCGATCTCGCCGACAAGACGGTGACGATCGACGAGGCCTACGTCGAGCGGATGTTGGCCGGAATCGTCAAGAACGAGGATCTTTCGCGCTACATCCTGTAGAATCTTCAGGCCGGTCACAAGAACGTAAACGGATTACGCTCGTTTTACAATTTTGTGCCTTTGCGCCGGCCGCCGTTCAGCTGGAGGTTCTACGTCTATGCCCGCCCCGAAGGCCGCCTCGGAGTCCACCACCACCTCGAGCGCTCGACGCCTGTCCACCCTGCTCGAGATCAGCCAGGCGCTCTCGGGCACGCTGAACCTGAAGGCCGGCATGCAGCGGGTCCTCGGCACGCTCATCCGGCATCACAGCGTGGTGCGGGGGATGGTCACCCTGCTCCGCGACGGCGAGCTTCATGCGGAAGCGGTGGAAGGCTTCGAGGATCGCGCGCGCAACACCCAGATCAAGCTCGGCGAGGGGATTACGGGCAAGGTGGTCGAAAGCGGCAAGCCGATCGTGGTGCCGCGCGTCAGCAAGGAGCCGGCGTTCCTGAACCTGGCGTCGCGCCGCCCTGATCACCTCAAGCAGGAACTCAGTTTCATCTGCGTGCCGATCGTGCTCAACCGCCAGCCGGTCGGCGCGCTGGGCGTCGATCTCCGCTTCAAGCCGGAGCGGGACTACGACAGCAGCGTGAAGTTCCTCGGCGTCGTCAGCTCGATGATTGCGCAGGCGCTCAACGTGCAGCGGATGGTCGACGAAGAGCGGCGCCGCCTGCTCGACGAGAACACGCACCTGCGGCAGGAATTGCGCGAGCGCTACGACTTCTCGAACATCATCGGCACCAGCGGCCCGACGCGGCAGATGTACGAGCAGGTGGCGCAGGTGGCGCAGACCAACACCACCGTGCTCATTCGCGGCGAGTCCGGCACCGGCAAGGAGCTCATCGCGCACGCCATTCATTACAACTCGCTGCGCGCGAAGAAGCCGTTCATCAAGGTGAGCTGCGCCGCGCTCCCCGACACGCTGATCGAATCCGAGCTCTTCGGCTACGAGAAGGGCGCGTTCACCGGCGCCGCGCAGCGGAAGAAGGGCCGTTTCGAGATGGCCGAGGGCGGGACGCTCTTCCTCGACGAAATCGGCGACGTCAACCTGGGCACGCAGGTGAAACTGCTGCGCGTGCTGCAGGAGCGCGAGTTCGAGCGCGTCGGCGGCACCGAGACCGTCAAGGTGAACGTGCGCCTGATCGCCGCCACCAACAAGGACATGGAGAAGGCGATCGCGGAAGGCACCTTCCGCGAGGACCTCTACTACCGCCTGAACGTCTTCACCATCTTCGTGCCGCCGCTGCGCGAGCGGAAGGCCGACCTGCTGCTGCTGGCCGATCACTTCCTCGACAAGTTCTCGCGCGAGCACAACAAGGTCATCAAGCGCATTTCGACGCCCGCCATCGACATGCTGACGGCCTATCACTGGCCGGGCAACGTGCGCGAGCTCGAGAACGCGCTCGAACGCGCGGTGCTCGTGTGCGACGGCGCCGTCATCCACGGCCATCACCTGCCGCCGTCGCTGCAGACCGCCGACTCGTCGGGCACCGTCACGCGGGTGTCGCTGAAGGATGCGGTGGCGGCCTACGAGCGGGACCTCATTCTCGACGCGCTCAAGACCACGCGCGGCAACCGCGCCAAGGCCGCGCGCCTGCTCGACACCACGGAACGCATCCTGAACTACAAGGTGCAGGGCTACGGCATCGACGTGCGCCGGTTCAAGTCGTCGGAAGTGGGCCGCCGCCAGGCCAGCGACATGCCGAGCGATGCCGCGGGCGATTTCGTCCGGTAAGGATTTCGTCCGGTAAGATCGGGGCGTGAAGGTCGCGCGGCGCTGGGCCGCGGCATGCGGGGCCGTGGTCGCGCTGGCGGCAAGCGTGGGCTGCGGCAAGAAGGGGCCGCCGCTCGCCCCCTACGTGCTGCTGCCGGCCGCTCCCACCCGCGTCGCCGCGCAACGGACCGGCGACGACGTCTACGTCACCCTCGTCCTACCGGTAGAGAACGTCGACAAATCGAAGCCGGCCGACGTCCGGCGTGTCGAGGTCTACGGATTCAGCGCCACGACGCCCCCTCCGCGCCCCCGCGCGCTCGAACTCGCGACCCTCGTGGCGACGGTGCCGGTCGCGGCCGGACTCCCCGAGGGTGCGCTGGTCGGCCAGCGTCAGCGCACGCCCGAGATGAAGGATGCGGCTCGCGCCGGCGCCACGATCACGGTGAAGGACACGCTGGGACCGGATGCCTTCGTGCCGCGCGCGCTGCCGGCGCCGCCGCCGACGCCATCACGAACGGCCGTGCCGGTTCGCGCCGAGCCACCGGGCGTCCTCCGGCGCTTTTACATCACGGTGGCGTACAGCGACCGCGGCCGCCCCGGCCCGCCGAGCGCGCCAGTCGAGCTCGCGCTGAGCGCGGTGCCCGACCCGCCGTACGGCGTCGAGGTCGAGTACACCGCCGACGAGGCCGTGGTGTCCTGGCAGCCTCCTGGCGGCATCGTGGGCTTCCTGCTCGACAACGCGCTGCCGCTCGAGGCGCTGACCGAGGACGAGAACGCGGCCGTGCGAGCGGACCCGTTGGCTCTGCCGCCGGGACCCACGCGCTTCAACGTCTACCGCACGGAGGCGCCCGATCCGCTCGTGCTGCCGTCGCCCGCCACGGCGACGCCCGCGGGGACCGTCAGAGTGCCCCGCCCCATCACGGCCGCTCCCGTGGGCGAGTTGACATTCGTGGATTCCGTCGAGTTCGATCGAGAGCGGTGCTACGAAGTGAGGGCCGTGCGTGGCGTGGGTCCAGGCGCCGTGGAGAGCGCGCCCTCCGAGCGGCGGTGCGTGAAGCTGGTGGACGTCTTCGCCCCCGAACCGCCGGCGAACCTGACCACCAACGTCCGCGAGGGTGCCGTCGATCTGCTGTGGGAGCCGAGCGCCGACGTCGACGTCTGGGGCTATGTGATCTTGCGCGGGGCTCCTGGCGATGCCACACTGCAGCCGCTCACCGCCGTGCCCGTGATCGAAACCAGCTTCACCGACACCGCGGTCGTACCCGGCACGCGCTACGTCTACGCCGTGCTGGCCGTCGATTCGCGGCTGCCGGTGCCCAACATCAGCGCCGAGTCGATGCGCATCGAGGAGACGGCGCGTTAGGAGTCATGCCATGAAACTGTTTGCGGACACCGGCAATCTCAAGGAACTCGAGCCGCTCGCGAGCCTCGGGATTCTCGACGGCGTCACCACCAATCCCTCGCTCATGGCGAAGGAGGGCGGCGATCCCCGTCAGATTCTCAAGCAGATCTGCCGGCTGGTGCAGGGGCCGGTGAGCGCCGAGGTGGTGGCCACCGACGCCGCCGGCATGGTTCGCGAGGGGCGCGAACTGGCCGCGATCGACGAGCACATCGTCGTCAAGGTGCCGTTCACCAAGGACGGCGTGAAGGCGTGCAAGACGCTGGCGTCCGAAGGCAAGCGCGTCAACGTCACGCTGATTTTCTCGGCGACGCAGGCGTGGCTGGCCGCCAAAGTCGGCGCCGCCTACGTGAGCCCGTTCGTCGGGCGTCTCGACGACGTGGGCACGACCGGCATGCATTTGGTTCGCGAGATCGTGGACATCTTCGACAACTACGAGTTCGGTACCGAAGTCCTCGTGGCCAGCGTCCGCCATCCGATCCACATCGTCGA
>Ga0207689_10000704_pt1 | contig 32031 bp, 30 predicted proteins | sample KBSMisM52_FD_184312 | JGI IMG/M metagenome (GOLD analysis project Ga0207689, IMG submission 184312) | Miscanthus rhizosphere microbial communities from Kellogg Biological Station, Michigan, USA - KBS Miscanthus M5-2 (SPAdes) (version 2) | ecosystem: Host-associated > Plants > Roots >...
TGACGTGGGGCTTTCCGGTTCTGACGCAGGAGATGCGCGAGGCCGGGGAGACCATGGGGCGGATCGGCTTGGTCGCGAACCTGACCAGCCCACTTTGGGAGAAGACCGTCGTCGACCCGCGCTATCGCTGCCTGATCGTGCTGACTCACTTCGCCAATCCAGACGGGCCGCGGGGCGAGCGCACGCGCACGTGGTATTCGCTTGTCGACCGGCCGATCATGGCGTGGGCCGGATTCTGCCGGAACACGCCCGAGTTCGGGCCCGTCTATGCCGGCATGACGATGGAGGCGAATTCGGTCGTGGCGGAGACTAATGAGCGCATGCCGGTCCTGCTTGATCCAGGGGAGTACGACTGGTGGCTGCACGGCTCGATCCGCGACGTGATCAGCTTCCAGTTTCGCCCGCCGGTGGCGGCGGAGCGGATGGTGGTGACGCGCACCGACGATATTTGGCGGAGCGGCGGGCTGCCCAGGCAAAGCAAGCTGGACCTGCAATAGCACTGCACCGAGGTGATGGCGAAGCTAGACCTTGCCTTAGTTCGGCCGGGGTGCCTTGGGGTGCCGATACAAGCGATCGGCCATGTCGGAGCCGCCCCAGCTCCCGAAGCTGTCCAGCTGGGCCTGGAGGGGATGGCCCAGTATTGCGTGGGGGCGATTCAACTCTGCGTAAAGCGCATCGCCGTTTCGTTGGCGGAAGTGATGTAGAAGGCTGTTCGCCAGCACGTCAGCGGCGACCACGAGTGGATCTTCGTCGCCCACGGAAACGACTTTGAGCTCGTCAACGGTGGTGACGATCTGGAACTCCGGGGGATATCGGATCTCGCTGCGAATTTCCCCCGTCACCACCGACTTGTCGACGGTGTCATATCCGGTCGCCACATATGTTTTTGGGCCCTCGTGCAGCAGTTCCTCGGCCTTCTCTCGAAACAGTTGCGCAATCGGGGCGTCGACCCGGTCGGTTCGGACCTCGATCTCGATCGGACCTGGCTTTCGCTCCTCGATGAAGGCGACGATGTGGCCATAGAGCCCGGTGAAGAGAGCGGCGTGCAGAGATTCGGGATTGGCGCGTGGGCTTCCACGCTTGATCCTTGGATTCGGATTGGCGGCCTTCAATTCCTCCCGCGCCTGCTCGGCGATGTTCTGCATGTCCCTGTGGAAGGCGTGGAATCCGGCGACGTGGATTGCATACCAGAAGCAAGGGAGTTTGAGATCGACGATCGCCTGGAAGATCCCTGTGCGGAGACCATTCTGCTGCTGTGGCGTGAGATCGGTGATGTGCAGCTTACCGTCGCCTCCCCTGTAGGGAGCGATCGCGGCCTCCAGCGCGCTCTCTGCTCGAGACAAGGCTTCGTCCGGCACGAGCAGGCCGGCGAACAGCCCCAGTTCCCCCGGAAATTGTTCGTCCCGGTCGGCATAGCCCTTTGCACCGGATTCATCGCACGCCAGAATCATCTTCATCACCTGCTCCAGATGGAATGCCGACATCATCCGTCAACGGGGTGCGAAGAATAATCACCTGATGGGGTCCAATGGGCGGCCTCCCCAGCGCGTGCAGGGCGTTGAGATATCGATGTCGTTGGTGGCCCTCGACGATCACATATCGGACGTCGGGACGATCTTCGCCCAGGTTGATTACCCCGTGCGGCGTTGAAAGCAGGACCATCGGGTAATCCCAGGTGCCGGCGTCGAGCGCCACCGCGGTCTGGAGGCGGTCATCGCCGCCGTTCCCCTGGAACGTCGCATAGTCGAACGATGGTTCGAGCTCTCCGCCCCACGCTCGGTAGACGGACGCGAGAACCTGCTCGCCGGACCAGGATGCCCGGCTCCACGAGAGGGAATCGAGCGGCAGGAAGTCGAACGGGGAGTTGGTCCAGTGCTTGTAGATCCATTGCTCGCAAAGGTCGGAAGGCAGGTGGACCAATGATCCGCCGTTGCGATCCCACCAGGCCGCGAAGGACTCCTTCGACATGGTCTGCTCGCCGACGGGGCGGAGTCTTTCGTCCCATCCGCAGCCGGAGACGTGATCGAGGTCGAAAGGAGGCATTGCGCTTCATATGTGGGGACGATGGCTGCGACTGTGCAGTGCAATTCGTCGATGGAGGCAAGTTTGACGGGGACTAAGGAGCGGTGGGGCATCTGGGTCGACGTCGAAGGCTTTAGCAAGCTTTGGAGCGCCGGCGACCTCGCCCTGCACGGTCTGACGCGCCTGACGAGTCTGATCTTCCAGATCGGCAGGAAGTGCTACTCTCGGGAGCCGGATCGCCTTTTCGCACATCAGGTGGGAGACGGCTTCTACATCGCCAGCGATTTCCACGAGTCGAGCCTAGATCGATGCGCGGCGCTCGCCATCGTGCTGATGCGGGGAATGTTGGAGGCCGGATGCGTTGCCCGAGCCTCCATCGCGGAAGGCGAGCTGGCCGACTACAGCGGTTGCCGGCCACCGGCCGTTCAAGCCGAAGCGGCGCGCAACGGGGACATCGACGTGGTGGCCCTTGGCGATGGCTTGATGACGCTGCAGGCGATCATGGGCCAGGGGCTGATCAACGCCGTGGCCTTGGACAAGTTGACGGAAACGAAAGGTGCGCTCGTCTGCATTTCGCAAGAGAATGCGCGTCGGCTTTCGCCAGGCTTCGTGACCCGCGCGTTGAACCCGTCAGGCACGATCGTGGCGATCGACTGGATCCATTCGACTTCACCGAGGCTCGAGGAGATCGTGAGCGGGGCCGGCTTGAACCGCACCGCTCCAAGCGAGCTTGCCCGCCGTCTCCGTGAATATGTCGAAGCGCAGGAGCTGTCCGCGCGATGGAGCGAGCCGACGTTCCGATTTGCCGGAATGGGCGGCTCTGACGACAGTTAGACCGCTAACCGCTTGAGGTTGAGGTAGGCTTGTGGAGATCTGGGTCTCAAGCGATACATTCGGGCGATGTGCAATCTCTATACCGTCCGAAAAAGCGTAGACGAGGTGGCGAAGCACTTCGGGGTCAGCGTTCCGGTCCGGACCAACGCCCCTCCTGAGGTTTACCCAGGTCAACCAGGTCTCGTGGTGCGCGAGCAGGACGGCGCGCGCATCATGCAGTCGATGGTGTGGGGCTTCCCGCTGAGACTGAAGACGATGTCTCCGACCGCGAAGCCGAAGCCGGTGAACAACATCGCCGACCTGAACAAGGGCATGTGGAAGGGCCTGGCGGCGAAGCCGCAATGGCGATGCCTGATCCCGCTGACGAACTTCGCCGAGGCAGAGGGCGAAAAGGGCTCGAAGACGCGCACGTGGTTCAACGTGAAGGATCAGCCGATCTTCGCTTGGGCGGGCCTGTGGCGGGACAGCGGCGAATGGGGGCCGGTCTATTCGGGCGTGATGACCGACTGCAACGAGGCGATCCGCCCGGTCCATGAGCGGATGCCGGTGCTGCTTCATGCGGACGAATATGATCGCTGGCTCAACGGCACCTTCGACGACGCGGTCGAATTCCAGAACCGCTGCTTTCCTGATGAGTTGATCGAGATGGTGCGGACCGGCGAGCCGTGGGTTCAGCGGCGAGCGCCGGCCGCTCCGGCTGAAGGTCCGACGCTGCTGTGAGCGACGAGGGCTATTCTCACGAGCAGCTCAACGCCAAAGTCTGGGAGCTGATGAAGGCCCTGATGGAGCCTGACGACAATCGCGTCGACGCCGAGCTGTGCCTCGACGCGCTGGCCTTTGTCGCTGCTGTGATACTGGACATGGATCCGCATGTGTCGGCGCAGAGCCATTTGCGGAGGGGCGCTGAACAACATGGAGCGGTCGTCCTGCGATATCTCAAGTGGCTCCGTCAGCACTACGATAGGACGGGCATGCATTTCGGTGACCAGATTGGGGGACCCGATCATGAAACCGTCGACCTGCCGCCAGGACACACGCGACACTGACGCGGATCACGAGCACAGATAAGGCTGCCTCATTCGGCAAATAATGCTGATCAAAACGCCCGAAAGGATCGTCGACCGAGGATTGGTCTCGCGCCTTGTAAGGGCGACACAAGGCTGACCGGAGGCAGGATTCAGGCGGCGCCAGTCTCTGAGTTCATATTGAGGTCGCCTGCAGCATGACGAGCAAGCCGCCGGCCTCGTCTAGGCCGAAGTCCGCCTTTGCCACCTTGGTGATCCGCACGGATGCGGCGGAGAGCGACAGACCTGGCTCCTCTGGCTTCTCGTCGCTGGCCTTTAAGTCCAGAGTCGACTTGGTCGGTTGCGTGACCTTGGACGCGTCGGGGCTGTGCTCGATCGTGCCTGCGGAACCAAGGATCACGATGTTCCTCCCGCCAGGCCGCTGCGCCGACCAGTAGACGATCGCATCGATGTGCCGCTTCTGCCGACCCATGCGCACCTCGTGCACCTTGTTGAGAAATTCCGCCACGACTTGCGTCGGAACGTAGTCGATGTGCTCGTCCGCCGGCGAGATCGGACGCGCGATCTCGGCCGTAAGGCGCTGCATGAACCTCCACTGCGCAAGTCGGCGGATGTGATCCATCGCAAAGAGGTTGAGCTCTCTAGGTGGCGCCTCGAACCGGGTGGTGTCTAGGACGCACAGAGGGCGTCTCGCTCGGAACTGCGCGTGCGCGACGAAGTCCCCCACCAGCGGGCGAAGCTCTGAGACGCATGTGTCCAATTCGAAGGACGCATAGAATGCCGGTATGCCCGAGACGTTCATGCGGTTCGGCTTTCCCCCGCGCAAAGGCGGCGGCCCGAGCTCGACGACGGGATAGTCAAGGACGGCCTTCGCGGCGCTGTCAGGTATCACGCGTGCCCTGTGGAAAGCCGGCGCGCAGGCCGGGTCGAGCATGAAGACCGGATACTGGCGGCTGGTGTCGCGCTGCAGATGAATGTTTTTAAATATCTCCCCCAGCAGATGTCTCGCGCCGTCGTTGAAGAAGCGCTGGCCGTGCATCACGCTCTCGCAGTAGCGCTGCCACAGCGCGCCGTGCCCCGCATCGCCAGGGTCGGTGCGCTCGTACCGAAAGTGCTCTCCGTAGAATTCATCTCCATAATGGTAGACCAGCAGGGACTCGTCGCTTTCGAGTTGCTCGGCGAGCGCATCGACGACCCGTTCGTCGATCGCTCCGGTGAGCGACGCGAGCGTGTCGGTCAGCCTCTCGCCGCTCTGCGTGCGGTGGATGTATGGTTCGTCCGGGTCGGGATCGTAATGTTGGATGATCTCGCCGACGCCGTAATTCGCCCGAAAGACCTCGTCGACGATTCCCGAGACGACCTCGATCGGCACGCCTTTCCTGCGCGGATGGAAGTCGCACTTCCCCTCGTCGTAATCCGGGCGGATGTCTTCGATGCGACGCCTAAGACCCTTGTTGTCGAAGCAGGCAGGGCATAGCAGCGTCATCCGCCGACCCTTATCAGGAGCGGATCATAATGAGGAGCGGATCGGCTCAGTAGCCACATGGCATCGAACAAGAACCAGCACTTTGTGCCTCGTTGCTATCTGCGCGCCTTCGCCAGCGATGGCGGCGGCGCAATGACGAACGTGTTCAACCTGACCCGACGGCGGCTCATCCCGAACGCGCCACTTAAGAGCCAGTGCTCGCGAAGCTATTTCTATGGCGAGGACCTGTTTCTCGAGAAGGCCCTTCAGAAGTTCGAGGGGCCCTACGCGGAGATGCTTCGGGAAATCCGGAACCCGGCCTATAGCCTGATCGAGCGTCATGCGCAGCAACTCAGGGCGTTCTGGTCTCTCCAGCATCTCCGCACGGAAGCGACCTCGCGGCGCCTCGTCGAGGCGTCGGAGGAGATGAATTCCGACATTGGCCTGGAGGACGATCGCTACCGGGTGACGCAAAAGGAAGCGATCGAAAGTTCGATAAAGTTGGTACCGGAGATTTTTGGCCACATTGAGGATCTGAGACTTTGCCTGGTCCGCAATGCGACTGATCTGCCGTTCGTCACGTCGGATCATCCCGCCGTCAGTGCAAACCGCTGGCACACGCAGGACGTGAGGGCGCGACACACGGCGCCCGGGTTGGACTCGGCCGGGACGCTGCTCCTGCTGCCGCTCACGCCGAGGATGTTGTGCCTGCTCTACGACGGCGCCGTCTATTCGGTGACCCAGAGTGGCGGTTGGGTCGATGTATCCTCACAGGAAGACGTGGCGGCGTTCAACGAGCACCAGTATCTCAATGCGCAGGCAAACGTGTATTTTGGCGACTGGCGTATGGCGTACGAGGTCGAACGGGCCTTCGGGCATATCGCACGTCGCCGTCCACCATCGAGACACCGTTTCCACTATCTCGTTTTTGATCGGCGCGACGGCAACGGCGAGGTATTCCGAGAGGTGGACGCCGAGGAGGCGCGGCGGCACGAGCGGTCCATCGTTCACCAGGAAGCAGTGTATCCCGAGCCGAGCCAATGGCCCCGTCTGCTCCGCTACCGGCCGGACGGACGCTATTGGTCGAATGGGAGTGGTGCCGGTTATAGTCGGCGCGCGAGGATACCCGCTGGTTCCCACGGCTACCGTAGCTTTCCGACCCGACGATCCACCCGCTGAGCGGCGAAGGGTGCGTCTTCGCAGGGTGCGACGACTTATTTCGGCGCTCCTTGACAATTCGCTACGCGGTTCCGCGTTAGACGTTCAGGAGCTTTGCGCCCCAACTCGGGACGTTCGAACGAGCCCGCCGCGATCCCGCAAGTGGACGATCCGGAGAGACGCGGAGGACCGCTAGTTTGGGTGGAAAGCGAGACCGGGAGCAGCTTGACTAGGTGATCACCAGTGACGCCCCCGTTTTCACGCGGTCGAGCGCCATCAGAGTCCGATATCGATCAACGATCTCGTTTTCTGCGAAGAGCCGCTGCGTGAGCGCCTCATATGCCCGCATGTCACGAGCAACGATCACGAGAACGAAGCTGACGCCCCCCGTCACATAGTAACACTGTTGAACATCGGATGTGTCTCGGAACAAGCGCTTCGCGGCATCGACGGTGGCGGCGCGTTCATCGCGAAGGTGCACCTCCACGATACTGGTAACCCCGTTTTCCCCGTGCATCTGCGCAATTCTATCCAATCGGCTCTGCGGAATTCGCAGCTAATTGGGTGTCATTTCGCAGACTTTCGGGTCATTTCCGCAATCTTTTGGTTCTCCGGACACCTTATGCTTCAAACGTCGAGGTTGGCGACGTTGAGCGCGTTTTCCTGGATGAATTCGCGGCGCGGCTCGACCACGTCGCCCATCAGGCGCGTGAAGATCTCGTCGGCGACGTCGGCCTGGCTGACCTCGACCTTGAGCATCGACCGGTTGGCCGGATCGAGCGTGGTTTCCCACAATTGCTCGGCATTCATCTCGCCCAGGCCCTTATAGCGCGCGATCGCGGTACCCTTGCGACCTGCGGCGAGCACCGCCTCGAGCAGTTCGGACGGACGCGTGATGCGCTTGACCGCCTTGCTGTCGGCAACAGGTGCTTCGTCCCCGTCCTCGGTCGTGCTCTCTTCAGCCGCCGCATGGCCGATCGGGATGAGACGGCCAACGGCGGCGTAGCTTTCCGCCTGCTCGGTGGCGAGCCCATGCATCTTGCGCGCTTCGGCCGAGTGGACGAAGGCCGCATCCACGACATGATGGTCGGTCACGCCGCGCCACAGGCGCCGCGCATGATAGCCGCCCTCGGCGGTCGCCTCGACCTCCCACTTGGCCTCGGGATCGGCGCGGCCGAGCCAGCCGGCGACACGGTCCGCAACCGCATTGCCATCGCGGAGCTCGGGGTCGAGCGCGCCGCCGAGCGCGAGTGCCTCGACCAGATCGGGCGCATAGCGGCGCGGCACATAAGCCATCAGCCGCGCCATGCGCTGGGCATGCTCGACCATCTGGCGCAGGTCCCCGCTCGAACGCTGCACGCCGCCGCTATCCAGCATGATCGCGGCGAGGCCATTATCGAGCAGGTAGGCGTCGAGCGCATTCTGGTCCTTGAGATAGGTTTCAGAGCGGCTCTTGGTGACTTTGAAAAGAGGCGGCTGGGCGATGTAGAGATGCCCGCGCTCGATAATCTCCGGCATGTGCCGATAGAAGAAGGTCAGCAGAAGCGTGCGGATATGCGCGCCGTCCACGTCGGCGTCGGTCATGATGACGATCTTGTGGTAGCGCAGTTTCTCGATGTTGAAATCGTCGCGGCCGATGCCGGTGCCCATCGCCTGGATGAGCGTGCCGACTTCCTTGGACGAAAGCATGCGGTCGAAACGCGCGCGCTCGACGTTCAGGATCTTGCCCTTGAGCGGAAGGATCGCCTGCGTGTTGCGGTCGCGGCCCTGCTTGGCCGAGCCGCCGGCCGAGTCCCCCTCGACCAGGTAGAGCTCGGACTTGGCGGGGTCGCGCTCCTGGCAGTCGGCGAGCTTGCCCGGCAGCGACGCGATGCCCATCACGCTCTTGCGGCTGGCCTCGCGTGCCTTGCGCGCGGCCTCGCGCGCGGCGGCGGCGTCGATGATCTTCTGCACGATCGAGCGCGCATGCTGGGGATTTTCCTCCAGCCATTCGGCGAGCTTGTCGGCCATCAGGCTTTCGAGCGGCTGGCGCACCTCGGACGACACCAATTTGTCCTTGGTCTGCGATCCGAATTTGGGGTCGGGCAATTTGACCGAGACGATCGCGGTCAGGCCCTCGCGCATATCGTCGCCGGTGAGGCTGACCTTCTCGCGCTTCATCAGCCCGGACTTGTCGGCATAGGTATTGAGCGTGCGGGTCAGCGCGGCGCGGAAGGCCGCCAGGTGCGTGCCGCCGTCGCGCTGCGGGATGTTGTTGGTGAAGCAGAGCGTCTGCTCGTAATAAGAGTCATTCCATTCGAGCGCGACGTCGATGCCGATATCGTCGCGCTGGCCGTGCACCGAGATCGGATCGGGGAAGAGCGGCGTCTTGGCGCGATCGAGATATTTGACGAAGGCCGCGATGCCGCCCTCGTAGAACAATTCATGCTCGACGCGCTCGGCATGGCGCGCGTCGACGAGGAAGATGCGCACGCCCGAATTGAGGAACGCGAGCTCGCGATAACGGTGCTCGAGCTTCTCGAAATCGAATTCGACGATCTTGAAGGTGGCGGGCGACGGCAGGAAGGTGACCTTGGTGCCCTTCTTGCCCGCGGGCGCGGTGCCGACCATCTTGAGCGGCGCGACCGCGTCGCCATGGGCGAAGCGCATATAATGCTCCTCGCCGTCCCGCCAGATCGTCAGGTCCAGGAATTCGCTGAGCGCGTTGACCACCGACACGCCCACACCGTGCAGGCCGCCCGATACCTTGTAGGCATTGTCGTCGGACGTATTCTCGAACTTACCGCCGGCGTGGAGCTGGGTCATGATGACCTCGGCCGCCGATACGCCTTCCTCGGGGTGGATGCCGGTCGGGATGCCGCGGCCATTATCCTCGACCGAGACCGATCCGTCCGGATTGAGCGTGATCACGATCTTGTCGCAATGCCCCGCCAGCGCCTCGTCGATCGCATTGTCCGACACCTCGAACACCATATGGTGCAGGCCTGAACCATCGTCCGTGTCGCCGATATACATGCCCGGGCGCTTGCGCACCGCGTCGAGGCCCTTCAGCACCTTGATGGACGAGGCGCCGTATGCGTTTTCTTCGGGGGTAGTTGCCATAGTGAGGATATAGGGATTCGAAGTCCGAAACCCAAGCAAAATGGACTTCCATCCACAGCGGATTTGCCTTGCGGGATTGGTGCTGATTCCAAGTCCCGTCACCCCCGCAAAAGCAGGGGTCCATCGCCCGGCTGATCCGCTTGGCCCAACGGCGAGAGATGGACGCCAGCTTTCGCTGGCATGACGACAGTTTCAGCCAAACCGCGCCAGGAACGTATCGATCCGCGCGAGCAAGGGCAGGCGGCGCGCATCCCCCTCACGCAATATCTCATGGCCGCCGCCATCGATGATCGTGAGCGCGGCATTGGGCAGCATTCGGGCGGCATGTTCGATCGCGCCGACATCGACGATCGGATCTTCGCGGGCGGCGACCAGCAGGATCGGCGTGCGGATCTGGCCAAGCGCCGCATCCGTCAGGCGCGCGATCGAAGCAAAGGCGGCGCGGACCCAGCTCCAGCTCGGCACGCCCGACGCGAGTTCGGGGCGGTTTGCCTTCCACCACACTTTGTCGGCGCGACGATCGGGGCAGGAGGTCATGCGCCCGCCCACATCGCCGATATCGCGGCGCGAGATGCGGCGGTTGGATAGGCCGATCACGACCGCGGAACGGACCAGTGCTCCCACCAGCCATGGCGGCACGCCTTTGACGCGGATCCCGATCATCGCCGAGCTCAGCACGGCGGCATCGATCCCCTGCGGGCGATCGGCGAGCATTCGCAGCGTCAGATGCGCGCCCATCGAATGCGCGACGATCACATGCGGGGCGGGTGTCTCTGCGACCCAGTGATCGACGAAGCCGGCGAGATCGCCGACCAAAATGTCGAAATCGCTCTGATGGCAGATCAGGGGATCCGCCAGCATCCGGCCCGATCCGCCCTGGCCGCGCCAGTCGAAGCCGGCAATGTTCCAGCCTGCGCCGTGCCAGTGAGTCAGCACTTCGAGATATTTCTCGATGAAGTCGCCGCGCCCGGTCAGGAACAGCAAGCTGCCGCGCGGGGCGCCCGGCCGTGGCCAGGAAAAGCTGCGCAGCGGCCAGCCATCCCCGGCGCGCCATTCGGCGAACCGCATGCCTTCGGGAATGTGACGGCGGGGATTGGGTAGTGGCGCGTTCATGCAATCCCTTGCGTGGAGATGGTCAGACGTGTCGCGGTCCCGCGCGCATCCGCGAACAAAGCGGGCTCGGTGCCCGTCATCCAGTTTTGCCCGCCAGCCTCTTGCAGCCGGCTGAACAAAGCGGCGCGGCGCATCGGATCGAGATGCGCGGCGACCTCATCGAGCAGCAGGATCGGGCGCTGATCCCGTGCCTCGGCGATCAGATCGGCGTGAGCCAGCACGATCCCGAGCAGCAAGGCCTTCTGCTCGCCGGTCGAGCAGAGTTCGGCGGCCATACGCTTATCGAGATGCGTTACGGCGAGATCGGAGCGGTGCGGGCCTGCCAGCGCGCGGCCCGCCGCGGCGTCGCGGCCACGTCCGTTGCGCAATTCGATCGCGAGCGCGGTCCGGGCATCGGAGATGGCGGGCATCCAGCCGGTGAGCGCGATGCCGGCGCGGGCGAAGGGACCATGCGGCTGGTCGGCAAGGCGCGCGCCCAAGGCGGTAACCGTCCGCGCCCGGGCTTCCGCGATCGCCGCGCCATGTTCGGCCATCCCGGCTTCGAGCGCGGCGAGCCAGGCGGGATCGGCGCTATCGGGTTCGGCCAGCAATTTGTTGCGCGCGCGCGTTGCCGCTTCATAGCGGGTCGAATGCTGGGCATGACCGGGCTCGCGCGCCAGCACCAGCCGGTCGAGGAAGCGCCGTCGCCCGCCCGCGCTTTCCTGGAACAATCGGTCCATCGCCGGGGTCAGCCACAGCACCGAGAGCCATTCGCTGAGCTTATTGGCTGACGCGTCCGCCCCGTTGATGCGTACCTGGCGTCGCTCGGGCGCGGCGGCGAGCGTGCCGGTGCCGAGATCGACGCCATCGCCGAGGCGCGCGCCGATCGCGAATCCCCCCGGCCCGTCGCTCCTGCCCATATCCGACAAGGCTGCGCCGCGCAGGCCGCGTCCGGGCGTCAACAGCGACACCGCCTCAAGGATGTTGGTCTTGCCCGCGCCATTCTCGCCGGTGAGAATGACCAAACCGGGGCCCGGCACGATCAAGGCTTCCGCATGATTGCGGAAATCCTTGAGGGCGAGGCGGGTCAGCGTGGCCATGCGCCTTCGCTAGCGGGTGCGTGGCGGACGGCCTAGTCCCGCGCCAGGAAGTTTTGCCAGACCTGATCCGGCTCCCAGATCGCCTCCAGATCGGGCAGAGCCGCCTCCTTGCTCCAGCCGAGCCGTTCGGTCCGATAGCGGTAGAGGAAAGCGGAGACGCGGTAATTGGCGGCGCAGTGGACGTGGACCGGCGTGTCGCCCAGCCCATCCATCGCCGCGGCGAAAACCTCGAAATCCGCTTCGGTGGGTGCCGTGAACTCGACCGGGATATGGATGTAGCGCAGGCCAAGCGCTGCCAGCGTAGCGGCCTCGTCGGGGAGCGCGCGCGGGCTGGTAGCAGGCGCCAGGTTGATGACTGTCTCGACGCCCGCATCGCGGAGCGCCACGAACTGCGCCTCTTCGGGCTGGCCGGAGGTGGTCAGCACCGGCGAGAGCCGCCGGAAATTATAGATACCAGGATCGTCCGGCGTCACACCCGCATCGGCATCAGCACGTAGAGCGCGGGCGCCTTGTCATTCTCGCGGATCAGGGTCGGCGCGGCGGCGTCCGCCAGGTGGACCTCGACCGTGTCGCCGTCGATCTGATTGAGGATGTCGAGCAGGTAGCGCGCATTGAAGCCGATATCGAAGCCCGCCGAGGCATAGTCGCCCGGCACTTCCTCGGCCGCGGTACCGTTCTCCGGGCTGGTGACCGACAGCGTGATCTTGTCCCGGTCGAGGCTCATCTTGACCGCACGGGTCTTCTCGCTCGCGATGGTGGCGACGCGATCGACGCCTTCCTCGAAGCTGCGCGGGTCGATCTTGAGCAACTTGTCGTTCGCGGTCGGGATGACGCGCGAATAATCGGGGAAGGTGCCGTCGATCAGCTTGGACGTCAGGATCGCGGTGCCGAGACCGAAGCGGATCTTGGTCGGCGACAACGAGACCTCGACCGAGCCATCGACCTCGTCGAGCAGCTTACGGAGCTCGCCCACGCATTTGCGCGGGATGATCACGTCGGGCATGCCCTCGGCACCCTCCGGGCGCGGCACGGTGACGCGCGCGAGGCGGTGGCCGTCGGTGGCGGCGGCCTTGAGCACCGGTGTCGCATCGTCCGACACGTGCAGGAAGATGCCGTTCAGATAATAACGTGTCTCTTCGGTCGAGATGGCGAAGCGGGTCTTGTCGATGATCTGCTTCAATGTCTCGGCGGGCAGGTCGAAGCGGGTCGGCAGCTCCCCTTCGGCGATCACCGGGAAATCCTCGCGCGGGAGGGTTTGCAGGTTGAAGCGCGCCCGGCCGCCGATCACCTGCATCTTGCCCTCGGACGCGGACAGTTCGACCTGGCTGCCTTCGCCAAGCTTGCGGACGATGTCGAACAAGGTGTGCGCGGCGACGGTGGTCGCACCGGGCGTCTCGACCGCCGCGGCGATCGTTTCGACCACCTGCAGGTCGAGGTCGGTCGCCATCAGCCGCAACCCGCCATCGGCCGCCTCGATCAGCACGTTGGACAATATGGGGATGGTATTGCGGCGCTCGACGACGGACTGGATATGTCCCAGCGCCTTGAGCAGGATCGCCCGTTCGATCGTCGCCTTCATTGTGTCCCCCGGCTCCCGGCAGAAATTTGGGGGGCCACTATAACGTGGCGTTCGGGGCTGGCCAGAGGGGCGGCCATGAAAAAGGGGCCGGACATCGCGCCCGGCCCCTCCTTTCTGTGGATAAGCGTCAGAAGCGAATGCCGACGCCGCCGACCACCTGGTTGCGCGACACGCCGTCCTTGTAGTTCGAGTAGCGATACTCGGCCTTCACGAACATGTTGTTGCTGAGCTGATGTTCGATGCCCGCGCCGACGCGGTAACCGCCGAGATTGCCCCGCGCCAAGGTAACGCCGGTGTCGGTGCCCGTCACGGTGAAGCGCGCATTGGTGTAGCCCGCCTTGGCGTAGAGCAGGTTGTTGCCGCCCACCACGACGCCGGCGCGGCCGCCGATATACAGATCGCGCGAGGCATGTTCGGTCAGCGCGCCGACATTCTGCTTCTGGGTGGAATCGCTGGCCTCGCCTTCGACGCCGAACACGGTGTTGCCGCTGCGGAAGTCATAGCCCGCGCCGACGCCATAGAGGACGCCATTGTCATGCTGGCCTTCGCCCTGAACGCGGTCCCAGCCGCCGAGCGCCTCGACATGCGCGCCGCTGAAGGTCTTGTCAGCATCCTGCGCCATCGCGGGAGCGGCGAGGGCAGCGGTCGAAACGGCGAGGGCGGCGATAAGATATTTGGACATGATAGCACTCCATTTGCTTTTTCTTCCCGCCTGCTCTCCCCACAGGCGGGGCGGCGCCAAAACGCCCCGCTGCATTGCAGCAGACTGAACGGGGCAGTCAGGTGAGGTTTAGGTTGCGGGCAGGAATGTGGCGGAGGATGGAGGGCGCATGCGGGTTGCTCGTTTCGCCCTTATAATATGGTCGTTCGCCGTGCCTCTGGCGGCACGCGAGACGGTGGGCACTTTTGCCACATGGGCCGCTTTTTGCGACGAGCCGAACAAATGTTTCGCGATTTCGGAGCCCGCGGAACGAACAAGGCACCCCTTTCTAAGCGTCGCGGTAGCGGGCCCGACTCTGCGCGTGCACGCGCATCTCGGCCGGGCGGCGCGCGCCGCCAGGCTGACAATCGGGGATGCGGAGTTCGCGCTGGCCGTATCGGGCGAGGATGCGGCCGCCGATCAGGCTACCAGCCGCCGGATCGTAGCGGCGATGCGCAATGGTGAAAGCGCGACACTGGTCGGCACCACGGCGCGGGGTGGCCGCTTCCGCCACCATTATCTGCTGACGGGCGCGCCCAGCGCGATCGACGCGGCGGCGGTGGCGAGTTTACGCTAGCCTTTTTGCCGTCAGATTTCCCCACCGTCGTGCCAGCGTCGGCTGGCATCCATCTCCCGCCGTCGCGTCCAGTGGGACGGTGGGGAGATGGACCCCAGCTTCCGCTGGGGCGACGGGGGACGGGGCAAGGCGACGAGGCACTGGAAAAATCGCGCCGTTTCGCTTAGGTAGCGCGCCTCTCATGAATCATCCGATGCCCATCCCCGGTCATATCGATCCGGTGCCTGTGCCGCGCGACGCTGTCGTGCGCGCCGACGGCCGTCGCGATCTGCTCGGCCGCTCGAAAGACGAACTGCGTGAGATGCTGGCCGAGGCCGGGCTCGAGCCCAAGCAAGCAAAGTTGCGCGCGAAGCAATTGTGGCACTGGATCTATAATCGCGGCGCGACCGACTTTACGGCGATGACCGACATCGCCAAGGCGATGCATCCCTGGCTTGAAGAACGCTTTGTGATCGGCCGCCCGGGCGTGGTCGAGGCACAGGTATCGAGCGACGGCACACGCAAATGGCTGCTCCGCTCGGACGACGGCCATGATTATGAGATGGTGTTCATTCCCGACGCGGATCGCGGCACGCTCTGCGTGTCGAGCCAGGTCGGCTGCACGCTCAATTGCACCTTTTGCCACACCGGCACGATGCGGTTGGTCCGCAACCTTACGTCCGGCGAGATCGTCGGCCAGGTGATGCTTGCGCGCGACGCGCTCGGCGAATGGCCGAGCCAGCCCGAAGGCCGCTTGCTGACCAACATCGTGATGATGGGGATGGGCGAGCCGCTCTATAATTTCGACAATGTCCGCGACGCGCTCAAGCTGGTGATGGACGGCGACGGCCTCGCGCTCAGCAAGCGTCGCATCACGCTCTCCACCTCGGGCGTGATCCCGATGATGGAGCGCGCGGGCGAGGAGATCGGGGTCAACCTCGCGGTTTCGCTCCATGGCGTGACCAAGGAAGTGCGCGACGAACTGGTGCCGCTCAACAAGAAATACGGCATCGAGGATCTGCTTGCGGCCTGCGCCGCATATCCCGGCGCCAACAATGCCCGCCGCATCACCTTCGAATATGTGATGCTCAAGGACAAGAATGACAGCGATGCGGATGCGCGCGAACTGGTCCGGCTGCTGCGCAAATATAAGCTTCCCGCCAAGGTCAATCTGATCCCGTTCAATCCCTGGCCGGGCGCGGCCTATGAATGTTCCAGCCCGGAGCGGATCAGGGCTTTCTCCAACATCGTGTTCGAAGCGGGCATCTCCGCGCCGGTGCGCACGCCGCGCGGGCGCGACATCGACGCCGCCTGCGGACAGCTCAAAACCGCATCGGAAAAGAAGAGCCGCGCGCAAAGGGACAGGGACGCTGCCGAAAAAGCACTGGCGGGGGCGTAACCAGCCGCTAGAATGATCGGCCTATGCGGCTCTTCGACAAAGCGTTCAAAAAACTCATCAAACAGGGCGAACTGATCGTCACCTCCGCCACAGGCAGGGAGTATCGCTACGGTACGCCTTATCCGGGTCGCGAGCCGGTGCACGTGCGCTTCACGGACAAATCGACTCCGCGCAAGGTCGTGCTCTCACCCTCTTTGGGGGCGGGCGAGGCCTATATGGACGGCCGGCTGCAGCTTGAGCAGGGCGATATTTACGACCTGATCGACCTCGTGACCTGGAATAACCGCTTTGAAAGCCGGCCTGACCAGAAGAATCTGGAATCGCGCGCGCGCATGCCCGGAGATCCGTTCGGCTGGTTCAGGACCTACAATCAGGAGCGCCGTTCGAAGAAGAATGTCGCGCACCATTATGATCTGTCGGCGCGGCTTTACGATCTCTTCCTCGACGCCGACCGCCAATATAGCTGCGCTTACTTCACCGACGCGGATAACAGCCTCGAGCAGGCGCAGCTCGACAAGAAGGCGCATATCGCGGCCAAGCTCTATCTGAAGCCCGGTCAGCGCGTGCTCGACATCGGCTGCGGCTGGGGCGGTATGGCGCTTTACCTGCACGAAAAATATGGCGTCGAGGTGCTCGGCATCACGCTTTCGGAAGAGCAGATCAAGATCGCGCAGGAACGCGCCGAGAAAGCCGGCGTCGCCGATAAGGTCAAGTTCCAGCTGATCGATTATCGCAAGGTCGAGGGCAAGTTCGACCGGATCGTCTCGGTCGGCATGTACGAGCATGTCGGGCCGTCGCATTTCCGTACCTTCGCCGCCAAGTGCCGCAGCCTGCTGACCGACGATGGCGTGATGTTGCTGCACACGATCGGCCGGATCGGCCCGTCGCGCCCGACCGACACCTGGACCACCAAATATATCTTCCCGGGCGGCTATATTCCAAGCTTGTCGGAAATGGCGCACGCGGCCGAAGCGACGCGGCTGGTGCAGACCGATGTCGAAACGCTGCGCATGCATTACGGCTATACGCTGCTGCACTGGCTGCGCCGCACGCAGGCGCACAAGGCCGAGATCGTCGCGATGTATGACGATCGCTTCTATCGTATGTGGGAATTCTATCTGGCGGGATCGGCGACCGGTTTCTTCAACGGCCAGATGGTCAATTACCAGGTGCAATATGTCCGCGACCGGACCGCGCTCCCGCTCACACGCGATTATATGTTCGAGGCGGAAGCCAGGCTGCGAGGATAAAAAAGGCGGCCGTCACCCCAGCCAAGCTGGGTCCACCCTCTGACATTATGCTTGGCCCAGGCCAGGGGATGAACGCCGGCGCTCGCCGGCATGACGGCGCAGGTGGGGGGCTATCCTTTTGGCGCCGGGGCCGGCGGGGGCATGTCGCTCTTATGCTCCATCCAATGCGCGCGGCGTTCGCGGAAGCGGGTCGCCATCTGCCGATGCGCAGCCGCGCGCTCCGCATCACTGATCACGCCGTCATGGTTGGTGTCGATCGTATCGAAGCGGTCGAGCGCGGCTTTTTCGGCCTCAGCCAGGCTGACCTTGCCGTCATGATCGGCATCCGCGTGACGGAACATCATCCACGCCATCGCGCCGTGCCCGCGGTGATGCCGCATGGGCCCGGGCTCCATGGGCGGCGGCGGGGTGCCCGCCATGCCGTCATGACCGTGCGGCATTGGCATATGATCGACGTGGAACGCGTCGAATTCGGCCTTGCTGATCTGACCGTTGCCGTCCTTGTCCATCATCCCGAACATATGGTCGCGCATCGTCTGGCGGTCGGCCTCGGACGGCATGTGCGGGCGCAATTCGTCCGGGGTGAGGACGCCGTCATGGTTGGTGTCGAGCCTGGCGAATTGCGCGCGCACCCTTGCTTCGACCTCGGTGCGCGTCTTGGACGCCTCCTTATGGTGGCCATCGCCGGGGGGCGGCGTATCGCTTTGCGCAAAGGCGGCACCGGTGAGACATGCGGCCAGCGCGGCGCCGGCCAACAGAAACGACCTTTTCATTCCAACCTCTCCAGAACAGCGAAGGCGCGATTTAGGAATCGCGGGTCTTCGTCGCTTGAACGGCCGAGGCGGACTTATCCGTTGGTGTCGGCGTCGGCCGCGTCTTCGACCGGGGCTGCGGCCTCGTTCTCGTCGGCAGAGACGGTAACCGCCGGCTTCGCCGCAGCGTCGGGCCGGGTCTCATGCACCATCGGCGCGGGACTTTGCGATGCGTCGTCGGCAGCCTGGAGATCCGCCAGCGTCTTGGCGGCGGTCGCGTTGCGCTGCGCGGCTGCCGCATCGAGCGTCACGTCGGCGACGCCGTGACGGTTGCAGCCGGAAAGCCCGAGAAAAAAGGCGAGGGCGAGCGCGCGCTTCATGTCTTGGGTTTAGCCGGCACGTCGTCGCCCGGCAAAGGCGCCGCGCTTTGCGGAAGCGGCGCGGCCGGCTGGCTCGATTGTGGGGTGGCGGTTGGCGCGGGTGCGGTGCCATCGCCGGGCAAGGGGGCCGAGCTCTGCGGAAGCGGGGGCCCCGGTTGGTCATCGCCTGGCAGCGGCGCGGCGGTCGTTGGCGCGCTCCCCGCCGGCGAGGGGATGCCGTTGGCGCCCGGTGCGCCGCCGTCCCGGTCGTCCTGATTCGCAATCTGGGCGGTGCGCAGCTGCAAATAGGCCGAACGCGCGGCCGCATAGGGATCGAGGCTCGATTCGAGGAAGGCATCGCCGCCGCTCTCGACCAGGTCCGAACGCGTGTTGATGATGTAGGCCGCGAGATAACCGCGCTTGTACCAGACGTTGATACTGGCATGGTTGATCGCATATTTGACCGGGTCGACATAAGCCGCGACACCCGATCCGATGCCGTCGCGCAGCGTCGACGGACCGAGCAGGGGCAGCACCAGATAAGGGCCGCCATTCACGCCCCACACGGCCAGCGTCTGGCCCAAATCCTCGGGTGCGGGACGCGCGCCCAATTTGCTCGCCGGATCCCACAGACCGGCAATGCCGACCGTGCTGTTGATCAGGAAGCGGGCAAAGTTGCGCCCTGCGCGGTCGCCCTTGCCCTGGAGGATGTTATTCACGAACGACCAGGGCTCGGTGAGGTTTGAGAAGACGTTGGACACGCCCTGCCGCACCGGGCGCGGTGCGACCGCGCGATAGACCTGAGTGACCGGTTTGATCAGCGCCTTGTCCGCACCCTGGTTGACCGCCCACACACCGCGGTTGAATTTCTCGAGCGGGTCGCGCTGAGCGAGTTCATATTGGCCGGGGGTAGCGCAGCCCGCCAGAACGAGCACGCCAGCAAGCGGGAGGAGCAGCCGTGCTGCGATGCGGCGCGATCTCATGGGCATGCGCCTACGATAGGCCGGCGCGCGCCGCAACCATGTGGATCATCCCTCGCCGCTTGACGAGCGGGCGCGGGCACGAAAGGTTGACGGCTCGTTATGACCACGCCGCTCGCCATCTTCCGCGCGCTCGCCGACCCGACCCGGCTGCGCATCCTCGCGCTCCTGCGGCGGATGGAATTGTCGGTCGGCGAACTGGCGCAGGTTCTGGGCCAGAGCCAGCCGCGCGTGTCGCGGCATGTCCGCATCCTCGCCGATGCCGGTCTGACCGACCGGCGGCGCGAAGGAAGCTGGGTGTTCCTCGGCCTGGGCCCGGCCGCAAGCGCGCCCCTGCTCGCGGCGATCGACGGCGCACGCGACGATTCGGCCGAGCGCTGGGAAGTGGCGGATGCCGCGCGGCTCGACGCGGTCCATGCCGATCGCGCGGCGGCGGCGCAGGCCTTTTTCGATGCGCGCGCGCCGGAATGGGATGCGATCCGCTCGCTCCATGTCGCCGAGGACGAGGTCGAGGCCGCGATCCGGTCGGCGCTGGGCGATGCGCCGGTCGGCCGCCTGGTCGATATCGGCACGGGCACGGGACGGATGCTCGAATTGCTCGGGCCCGGCACAACCAGCGCGATCGGGATCGACCGCAGCCCCGAAATGCTGCGCTTCGCGCGCGCGCGCATGGGGCGGGCGGGGATCGAACGCGTCGATCTGCGCCAGGGCGACATGTATGCTTTGCCGTTGGAGGACGGCAGCGCCGACACGGTCGTGCTGCATCAGGTGTTGCATTATGCGCAGGCTCCGGCGGCGGCGATCGCAGAGGCTGCGCGGCTGATCGGATCCGACGGCCGGCTGCTGATTGCCGATTTCGCCGCGCATGACCGCGAGGATCTGCGCGACCGCGAGGGCCATGCCCGGCTGGGCTTCGACGATGACCAGATGACGCACATGTTCGCGGCGGCGGGTCTCGAATCGGCGCGCACGATCGAACTTGCGGGCGGCGAACTCACCGTGAAGCTCTGGCTCGCGCGCCGCAGCGCGGATTCGCCGCGGCTGCGTGCGGTGAGCTGAGGGCGCAGACGAACGCAGGGCTCGACAGACAGCGGGCGCCCCGGCATGGGGCGACGATGACCCGCTGGTGCCTGTGGCTGTTGGCCCTGCTCGCCTTCTTGCCGGGGCTCGCCTCGGCGCAGACCCCGCCGACCCACATCACGCCGACCCTGATCGCCGAAACGCAGACTCCCGCGGCCGGGTCGAAGGTCACGCTCGCCTTTTTGATGAAGCCCGCGGCGGAATGGCACGGCTATTGGCAGAATCCGGGCGACGCCGGCCTGCCGACGCGCGTTGCCTGGACCGCGCCCGCAAAGCTGGTGTTCGGCGCACTCCAATATCCGGTTCCGCAGCCGCTGCTGATCGCGGGGCTGATGAACTATGTCTATGAGCGGGATTATGCGCTGCTGGCGACGGTGGACGTCCCCCAGGGGCTGGCGCCGGGCACCAGAGTACCGATCACGGCCAAGCTCGACTGGCTGGCCTGCAATCCGTCGACCTGCGTACCGGAGAGCGCCACGCTGGCGACCAGCCTGACCGTCGGCGATGGCGCGACAGCGGCGGACATGCGTGCGCAGTTCGATCGCTGGCGTGCGGCCTTGCCCAGGCCGCTCGGCGTGCCCGCGCATTATGCGGTAACCAACGGGCGCTTGCGGCTAGAGCTTCCTCTCCCGGCCGCGATCGATGCGAGCAAGGCCTATTTCTTCGCCGCCACCGACAATGCGATCGATTATGCGGCAGCGCAAACGTCGATACATGACGGCGATCGGCTGGTGATCGAGACCGCGGCCAAGCCCAATGTGCCCGCACGCGTCGATGGACTGGTCAAGCTGGGTCCCGACATGGGGCTGAGTTTCAGCGCGACGCCGGGCAAGGTCGCGGCGGCTTCAGCCAGCGCCTTCAATCGCGGCGATGCGGGCGCGGCGGGGAGCTTCTGGCTGGCACTGGGCGGGGCGGTGCTGGGCGGGTTGCTGCTCAACATCATGCCCTGCGTCTTCCCGATCCTGAGCCTCAAGGCGCTGAGCCTCGCGCGTTCGGGCGGCGCCGAGACTGAGGCGCGCGGCGACGCGCTGGCCTATACCGCCGGCGCAGTGCTGGTTTGTGCCGTGCTGGGGGCGACCGTGCTCGGCCTGCGCGCCGCAGGCGGGCTCGCGGGCTGGGCGTTCCAGCTTCAGGATTCGCACGTGATCGCGGGCCTGCTGCTGCTGGTGCTGACGATCGGGCTCAATCTCGCCGGGTTGTTCGAACTGCCGATAGTGTCGGCCGGCGGCGCGCTGGCGGGCGCCGGCGGCAGAAGCGGCGCCTTTTGGACAGGAGCGCTTGCAGCCTTCGTCGCGACCCCCTGCGCCGGTCCCTTCCTGGGCGTGGCGCTGGGAGCGGCCTTGCTGCTGCCGGCGGCGGAAGGGATGGCGATCTTCGTCGGCCTGGGTCTCGGCCTGGCTTTACCTTTCCTGCTGCTTGGCTTCGTGCCCGTCGCCCGGCGCTGGTTGCCGCGGCCCGGCGCATGGATGGACACGTTCCGCCACATCCTCGCGGTGCCGATGTTGCTCACCGCCTTGGGGCTCGCCTGGATTCTTGGCAGGCAGGCGGGCGTGGATGGGATGGCGATCGGATTGACGGCGGCTTTGCTGCTCGCGCTCGGCCTGTGGTGGTCCGGGCGGCGGCAGGCCGCGCTCCGGAGCGGGGCCTGGTGGCCTTCGCTCGCGGCGTTGATCGGAGCGGCGGCCCTGATCGCCATGGTGCCGCGCGACGCAGCTGTGGCGGCAGCGCCCGCCGAGGCCGGTACGGTCAGGTTCGACGAAGCCAGGCTGGCCGAACTGCGCAAACAGGGCCGTCCGGTTTTCCTTTATTTCACCGCCGACTGGTGTCTGACCTGCAAGGTCAATGAGAAGGCCGCGATCGAACGCGGGGAGGTGACCAAGGCCTTCGCCGACAAGCATGTCGTGGTGATGGTGGGTGACTGGACGCGCGGCGATCCCGCGATCAGTCGTTTCCTCGCCGCGCATGGCCGGTCGGGCGTGCCCTTCTATCTGTTTTACCCTGCAGGCGGGGGGGAACCCCGCGAACTGCCCCAGATATTGACTCCGGGGCTGCTCGCGGGGCTGTCCTGACCCCGGGAGAGGGAGAGGGTCAGGCGTTCGTTCGCCCGCACAGGTCCCGCCGCGGGGGTGGCACGGCGGGTGCGAGCAAGCATTGGGTCAGAGGTTGGAACCGCCGCTGACTTCGATCGAGCGGCCATCGACCCAGCGCGAGTGATCGGAGGCGAGGAACAAGACCGCGTCGGCGATGTCGTCCGGCTGGCCGATCCGCTTCAACGCCTGGATGCTCTTCACATATTCGCGGCTTTCCTCGGTGCCGAGGAAGTCCTGCGCCATGTCTGTGTCGATCGCGCCTGGCGCGATAGCATTGACGCGGATGCCGCGCGGCCCAAGCTCCTTGGCGAAGTTGCGCGTGATCACCTCGACCGCGCCCTTGGTCGCCGAATAGGCCGAGAGGCCCTCGAACGCGGCACGCGCCACCACCGAGGACAGGAAGATCACGCTGGAGCCCTCGCCAAGCAGCGGCAACAGTTGCTGGGTCAGGAAATAAGGCGCGCGGACGTTGATCGCGAAATGGCGATCGAAATCTTCGACCGTCTGCTGGTCGATCGGAGCGCCTTGGGCGACGCCGGCATTGTTGACGAGGATGTCGAGTTTGGTGATGCCGAGCGCCTTCACCGCTTCGGCCAGTTTGTGCGCGGCGTCAGGGGTCGAAAGGTCGCCGCCAACCGCGTCGGCCTGGCCGCCCTTGGCGCGGATTTCGGCAACGAGTTCGTCGGCCGCCGCGCGGCTAGCGGAATAATGGGCGATCACGCGTGCGCCAGCTTCGGCCAGGCGGGCGGCGGTGGCGCGGCCGAGGCCACGCGAGGCGCCGGTGACGAGGGCGGTCTTGTTGGTAAGGTCGGTCATTGGTCATCTCCCTGAAGGATTGCTCCGGGGAGATGGTGAAGAAATGTGATCCCTCAATTGGAAGATTCTATACCGACCGGTAGAAAAACTTTGGGACCTTGTCATAAGGCCGTCATTGTCTGCGGAGGCCGGCATCACGGTACGTCGGGGCAAGGCTCCTGAGACCCCCGCTTTCGCTGGGGCGACATCATTGTTTTCGTATCCACGCCCGCACACCGCCGATCCATGTCTCCAGCACCTTCGTGTCGCGCAGCGCCTTGCTGTCGACCTGAAAAGGATCGCGGTCGAGCAGGATGAAGTCCGCATAATGGCCGGGCGTCAGGGTGCCGACGCGATCCTCCGCCTTGGCGGCATAAGCGCCGCCGGTGGTGAAGGCGGCGAAAGCTTGGGTGAGCGTAATCTTCTGGTCGGGCAGGAAGCCACCGGGCGGGTCGCCCGAAGCATCCTCGCGCGTCTCCGCGTCGGCCATGCCCGGGAAGGGATTGGGATCCTCGACCGGATAGTCCGATCCGAAGGCGAGCGGGACATGCTCGTCGAGCATCGTCCTTTCGGCATAGGCGCCTGTTAGCCGCTCCGGGCCGAGTCGCTTGATTGCCATGTCGTGATCGGACGTGGCGTGGGTCGGCTGCATTGAGGCGACAATGCCATTTTTTGCCATGCGCGGCAGATCCTCGGCGGCGATGATCTGCGCATGCTCGATCCGCCAGCGCCGATCCCCGCCATAGGTCTGCGCCAGCTCTTCGATCGCGTCGAGCACCTGCGCATTGGCCGCGTCGCCAATCGCGTGGACCGCAACCTGGAAGCCGTCCATCGCCGCGCGGCTCATCAGATTCTTGAGCTTAGCGTCGGCCAGGAATTGCAAACCGCGCGTCGACGGCATGTCACTATAGGGCTGCTTCAGCCACGCCCCGCGCGAGCCCAATGCGCCGTCGGCGAACAATTTGACCCCGACCATGCGCAACCGCCCGTCATAGAGCCAGCCGGTCGGCTGCGATCCCGCGATCGTCAGCGTCGTATCGACGCCGAGGCCATAGGATGTGATGCGCACGCGCAGGCGATTGGTGTCGCCCAGCCGGCGCAGCGATTCCCAATCCTCGACGCTGGTGCCCATGTCGCAGGTCGCGGTCACGCCGTCCGCGATCAATATCTCCTGTGCCTTGGCCATCGCTGCATCGCGCTCACGCGGGAGGGGCGCGGGCGCAGCTTTCTCAACCAGGCGGCGCGCGGCATCCACGAACAGGCCGGTCGGATTGCCGTGCGTGTCGCGCTCGATCCGGCCGCCGGCGGGATCGGGCGTGCGCGCGGTGATGCCCGCCGCCTTCAGCGCTGCGCTGTTGACCAGCACGGCGTGGCCGTCGACGCGCTCGAGTATCGTCGGCCGATCACCGGTAAAGGGGTCGAGATCGGCCACGGTCGGGAAGCGACCGAGCTTCCATTTCTCCTGGTTCCAGCCGCCGCCGCGGATCCAGGCCGGCGTTTCATGCTCCGCGGCATAACGTTGCAGCTTGTGCTGCGCCTGTTCGAGGCTGGTGGTTTCAGTCAGATCGAGATTGAGCGCCTGGAAGCCCAGGCCCGAGACGTGACCGTGCGCGTCGATCAGGCCCGGGAGGAGCGTGCGGTGCTGGCCATCGAGACGATATTCGGGCCGCTCGGGCCGGGCATCGCCATCGTGCAGCAATTTCGCGACGCGGCCGTCCTTGCCGATCAGCAGCCCACTGAAATGCTCAAGCTGACCCTGCGCATTGATGGTGTAGCCATTGATATCATCAACCAGCCCCTCGGGCGTGATCGGTATCTCCGGGGGAGGGGGCGGGTCTTTCCGGCGGGCTTCGGCGGGGGCGACAAGCGCCAACGCGACGGCGCTCCCGACGAAGAAGGCCTTCACCGGCCCAATCTCCGGATGATCGAGGATGTATCCTGCCGTCCGCCGCCCATCGCCTGAACCTCGGCATAGAATTGGTCGACCAACGCCGCGAGCGGGAGCGTCGCGCCGTTGCTGCGCGCTTCCTCCAGCGCGAGGCCGAGATCCTTGCGCATCCAGTCGACCGCGAAGCCGAAGTCGAACTCGTCTTTCGCCATCGTCGCCCAGCGGTTCTGCATCTGCCAGCTTCCCGCGGCGCCTGCGGAAATGGCTTCGAAAACCTTGCCGGTATCGAGCCCAGCCGCCTGCGCAAAGCGGAGCGATTCGGCGACGCCCTGGATCACGCCCGCAATCGCGATCTGGTTACACATCTTGGCGGTCTGGCCAGCGCCCGCATCGCCGACATGGACGATGCGCGCGGCATACGCCTGCATCAGCGGCTCGGCGGCGGCCAAAGCGTCGGCCGAGCCGCCGCACATGATCGAGAGCTTGCCGTTCTCCGCACCTGCCTGCCCCCCCGAAACGGGTCCATCGACGACGAGCAGGCCTTTAGCCGCGCCCTCCTTGGCAAGGCGACGCGCGATACGCGCCGAGACGGTGGTGTGATCGACGAACAGAGCGCCCGCGCGCAGTGCGGCGAAGGCGCCTTCCCGCCCGAGCGTTACCTCTTCGAGGTCGTGGTCGGCGCCGACGCAGGTGAAGACCGCGTCCGCGCCCTCGGCCGCGGCAGCGGGCGTCGGGGCGATCCGGCCCTTATATTTGCGCGACCAGGCCTCCGCCTTGTCGGCGCTGCGATTATAGACGGTGACGTCGTGCCCGGCGGCGGCGAGATGCCCCGCCATCGGCGCGCCCATCACGCCCAGTCCGATGAAGCTTACTTTTGCCATGGATGCCGCCTTAATGGCACGCTTTGGGCGGCGCCAGCACCCTGGGGTTCAAAAAGCGCGCGTAGAGGCCTAGGGCGGAAAACCTATGGCCACGCTTCAAAAGTCCGCAGCAGCCTCCGCGCTGCCCGTTACCCTCGACGACGTCCGCGCCGCGCATGGCCGGATCATGTCGTCGATCGTGCGGACTCCGACTCTGATTAGCCGCACGCTCGGCCAGCTGACGGGTGCCACCGTCTACCTCAAGTTCGAGAATCTGCAGTTCACCGCCGCCTATAAGGAGCGCGGCGCGCTCAACAAGTTGCTCCAGCTCGACGAGGGCGCGCGCGAGCGTGGTGTGATCGCGGCTTCGGCCGGCAATCATGCGCAGGGCCTCGCCTATCACGGCGCGCGGCTGGGCATCCCCGTCACGATCGTGATGCCGCGCACCACGCCCAATGTGAAGGTCAGCCAGACCCAGGGTCATGGCGCCACCGTCGTACTGCACGGCGAGAAATTCGACGAATCGCTGGCCTTCTCGCGTGAGATGGCGGCGGAGAAGGGGCTGACCATCGTCCATCCCTTCAACGATCCGCAGGTGATCGCCGGCCAGGGAACGGTCGCGCTTGAGATGCTCGAAGCGGCGCCCGATATCGACACGTTGATCGTGCCGATCGGCGGCGGCGGGCTGATTTCCGGTTGCGGCATCGTCGCCAAGGCGAAGGGCGGCGTTGACGTGATCGGCGTTCAGGCCGAGCTCTATCCCTCGATGTACAACCGCATCAAGGGTGAGGACCTGCCCTGCCATGGCGATACGCTCGCCGAGGGTATCGCGGTCAAGGAACCTGGATCGATCACCTCCGAAATCGTCGCGCAGGTCGTCGACGACATCCTGCTGGTGAGCGAGCGCAGTCTTGAGCAGTCAGTGTCGCTGCTGCTTCAGATCGAGAAGACGGTGGTCGAGGGTGCCGGCGCGGCGGGTCTGGCGGCGCTGCTCGCCAATCCGGAGCGGTTCAAGGGCAAGACCGTGGGCATCATCCTCTGCGGCGGCAATATCGATACCCGCCTGCTCGCCAACGTGCTGTTGCGCGATCTCGCCAGGTCGGGCCGGCTCGCGCGGCTGCGGATCAAGCTACAGGACCGGCCGGGCGCGCTCTACAATGTCGCGCGCATTTTCGACCAGGAGCAGGTCAACATCATCGAGGTCTATCACCAGCGCGTCTTCTCGACCTTGCCGGCCAAGGGCCTGATCACCGATATCGAGTGCGAGACGCGCGACGCGGCGCATCTTGCGCGGCTGATGGCGGCACTTGAAGAAGAAGGTTATGAAGTAAGTCCGGTCGAATTGGCCTAACTGCCGCCCGTTCCAACGCTTCCGAAGCAGAGCGGTACGGGCCAATAAAGCTGGCAGGTGTAACGACTATTCGATGAGTCGAGGCGGTGCTTAACCATCAAAGATGGTAAAGCATCTTTTCATAGCATCTGCTTAGCGGCATAGTCGTTTCCCAGGGGATCAGTAGGCAAGGGTATCAACGGGCGGTGAGCGCGCAGTTCAAGTTTCCGAGGTTTTTCGTGACCTCGCCTGCGCCATGCCCCTATTTGCCGGGGCGCACCGAGCGTAAGGTCTTCACCGAATTGTCGGGCACACACGCCGCCGAGCTCAATGAGGCGCTCGGCCGGATCGGTTTCCGCCGCAGCCAAGGGGTGGCCTATCGGCCGAGCTGCACCGATTGCCAGGCGTGCGTTTCGGTCCGCGTCGTCACCGGTGAATTCCAGCCCAATGCCACGCAGCGCAAGCTGATCAAGCGCAACGCCGATCTGGTGGTCAATGCGTGCGAGCCGTGGACGACCGACGAGCAATTCCAGCTGCTGCGCCGTTATCTCTCCGCGCGCCACCCCGGCGGCGGCATGGCCGAAATGGACGAGCTCGATTTCGCCGACATGGTCGAGCAGACGCCGGTCACCACCTTCATCGTCGAATATCGCGAACCCTCGACGAACGGAAAGCCGGGTAAATTGATCGGCGCCTGCCTGACCGATCAGCAATCGGACGGCCTGTCGATGGTCTACAGCTTCTTCGACCCCGATTGCGAGGAACGGCAGGGTCTGGGCACCTACATCATCCTCGACCATATCCAGCGAGCGCGCGCCAGCCGGCTGCCTTTCGTCTACCTTGGTTATTGGGTGAAGGGATCGGCGCGGATGCAATATAAGGTTCGCTTCCAACCGATCGAGCGGCTCGGTCCCAATGGCTGGCGGCGCTTCGACACTGCCGATATCGAGCCAGGCCTGCCCCCTGTGACGGGCGGAATGAAATTTCCCAAGCTTTAGCCGGCCGGGACTCCACGCCCTCTCGACAAGGCAAAATTATCATATAAATTGCCGGTCGGACCGACGCTGTGATGTGGCGCGGCGAGGAGGGGTTGGCAGATGCAGATGGGCACGATCGATATCGTTGTCGTCATACTCTACGCGGTGGCGATCTTCGGCCTTGCGCAATGGGTATCACGCGACAAGGCCGGCGCCGCGCCCAAGAACACGACCGATTATTTTCTCGCCTCGAAGAACCTCCCCTGGTGGGCGATCGGCGCATCGTTGATCGCGGCCAATATCTCGGCCGAGCAGATCGTGGGCATGGCGGGTTCGGGCTACAAGATCGGGCTGGCGATCGCGTCCTACGAATGGATGGCGGCCGCGACCTTACTGCTGGTCGGCAAATATTTCCTGCCGATCTTCTTGAAGAATGAAATCTACACGATGCCGCAATTCCTGGAGCGGCGGTATGGACGCACGATCCGCACGCTGATGGCGTTCTTTTGGCTCGCGCTCTACGTGTTCGTGAACCTGACCTCGATCATCTGGCTCGGGTCGATCGCGGTCACCAAGGTCGCCGGCGTCGATCAGAATATTGCCCTGATCGCGCTCGGGGCGTTCGCGCTTCTCTACCAGATCCGCGGCGGGCTGAAGGCGGTGGCGCTCACCGACATCGTTCAGGTGACCCTGCTCGTCCTGGGCGGGCTGATCATCGTCGTGCTCACGCTCGGCAAGCTTGGCGATGGCGCGGGCCTGCTCGCCGGCTGGCACAAGCTGACCGCCACCATCCCCGATCATTTCCATATGATCCTGCACAAAGGCGATCCCAATTATATGGACCTGCCCGGCCTGTCAGTGCTGATCGGCGGGATGTGGATCGCCAACCTCAGTTATTGGGGCTTCAATCAGTATATCATCCAGCGCGCGCTCGCCGCGAAGAACATCGCCGAAGCGCAGAAAGGGGTGCTGTTCGCCGCCTTCCTCAAGCTGATCATGCCCCTGATCATCGTCGTACCGGGGATCGCCGCGGTGCTGATCGCGCCCGGTCTGCCCAAGCCCGACGAAGCTTACCCGTCGATGATGCGGCTCCTCCCGACCGGCCTGCTGGGCCTAGTCTTCGCGGCCCTGATCGCGGCGATCATTGCATCGACTGCATCCAAGATTAACTCGATCGCGACCATCTTCACCCTCGACATCTATGCCAAGCTCAAGGGTACGCCGAGCGCGGTCGAGGATGGCGGAAGCAGCCATGGCGCGCGCGAGCGGCATTTGGTGCTCGTGGGCCGCGTCGCCGCGATCGTCGCGATCATCATCGCGATTCTGATGGCGAAGCCTTTGCTCGGAAAGTCGGACCAGGCCTTCCAGTTCATCCAGGAATTCACCGGCTTCTTCACGCCGGGCATCACGGTGATCTTCCTGCTCGGCCTGTTCTGGAAACGCGCCAACGAGGCCGGCGCGATCGCCGCGGCGGTCGCTTCGGTGGTCCTGTCCTGGCTGTTCAAGCTCGTTTGGGCGGACCTGCCATTCATGGATCGGATGGGCGTGGTTTTCCTGATCTCGGCGGCGCTGGCGATCCTGATATCTCTGATTACGCCACAGAAGCTTGAATCCGATACGATTGACACCGCAAATGTTGCCTATACGACGCGGACCAGCTTCAACGCAGGGGCGGTCGCGGTGCTACTCATCCTGACCGCGCTCTACGCAACCTGGTGGTAGGAAGGGGCCCGTGGCCGATAAGGATGGCAGCTCGGTCAAGGGCCTGAAGGGAGGCAGCCGCAACCTCACCTTCGGCATGCTTGAGGAACTTGGGCGCGCGATCGTTACCGGTCGCTACGACAATGAGCGCTTCCCGACCGAGGATGAGCTGACCGCGCATTATGCCGTCAGCCGCACGGTGACGCGCGAGGCGGTCAAGATGCTCACCGCCAAAGGCCTCCTGCGGGCAAAGCCACGCGCGGGGACGACGGTGCAGCCGGCCTCGGCCTGGAGCTTCTTCGATCCCGACGTGCTGCGTTGGCTGCTCGAGCGCAAATTTTCGCTGGATCTGCTGCGCCACTTCAACGAACTGCGCACCGCGATCGAGCCGCAGGCGGCGGCGCTGGCCGCGCAGGCCGGACCCGGGCCTGCATATGATGCGATCGAGGCGGGCCTGCGGCGCATGGAAGCTGCCGAACAGGGTGAGGACGATACACTCGAGGCCGACATCGCCTTTCACATCGCGGTGCTTGAAGCCTCGGCCAACCCCTTCTTCCTGCAATTTCGCGACATGGTCGCGACCGCCTTGCAGACATCAATCCGCTTCACCAATCGCTTCAAGGGGCATGGCGCCGACGTCGCCGCGCACCGCGCGGTATTCACCGCGATCCAGGCGCACGATGCGCGTGCCGCGAGCGAAGCGATGGCGGCGATCATCGGCGAAGTGATGGAATTCATCGACAGCGCCGGCGGGTGAGCGGGAAAGCCCTCCCCCGAAGGGGAGGGGAAGTGGCGACCTACTTTCCTGCCAACGTCGAGAAACGTAGCTCGATCACATTGTGATAGGTCTGGCCCGGATCCAGCCGCGCCGATCCGAACCCGGGATGATTGACCGTATCGGGGAAGCCCTGCGGCTCGAGCACGATCGCGTCGCCCTGCCGGTAGAGCTTGCCGCTCTTGCCCACGGTGGTGCCATCCAGGAAATTGCCCGAGTAGAATTGGAGCCCGGGCTGATTGGACAGCATCTCCATCACGCGGCCGCTGACCGGATCCTCGACCCGCACGAGCAGGCGCGGCGTCGGCGACAGCGTCTTCGCAATCACCCAATTATGGTCGTAGCCCTTTCCGTAGACGATCTGCTCGTCGGCATTGCGCACCCGCGCGCCGATCGCGGTGGGCTTGCGGAAATCGAACACCGTGCCCGTTACCGGACGGAACTCTCCGGTGGGGATGAGGCCCGAATCGATCGGCGTATAATGATCGGCGGGAATGGTCAGCAGCAGACCCATCGCGCCGCGCGGCGAACCCTCGCCGGCCAGGTTCCAATAAGCATGGTTGGACAGATTGACGACGGTCGGCTTGTCGGTGGTCGCCTTATAGTCGATCGTCAGCCGGTTTTTCTCGTCCAGGCTGTAGGTCGCGGTCACAGTCAGCGTGCCAGGGTAGCCCATGTCGCCGTCGGGGCTGACAAGGCGCAGGGTCACGCTTGCCGCCGGGCCCTTGGCGACCGAAACCACGTCCCAGATTGCTTTGTCGAACCCCTTGGGGCCGCCATGGAGCGAATTGACGCCGTCGTTGACCGGCGTCTGATAAGCCTTGCCGTCGAGCGTGAACTGGCCCTTGGCGATGCGGTTGGCGACGCGCCCCACCGTCGCGCCCATGAATTGCGGCTTGGCAAGCAAGGTCTCCATGCCGGGCGGGCCGACCACGACGTCATCGAAATGGCCGTGCCGGTCGGCCAGCAGCAGCGACTGCAGCGAGGCGCCATAGGTGATGATGCGTGCCTTGGTTCCCGCCTTGTTGCTGAGTGTGATCGCCTCGACGTCGTGGCCGTCGGCCTTGCCAAAGGCGGCACGCGACACGTCTGCGGCCGAGACGCCGGTGGTACCGGCAGCGGCCAGCAAGGTCATAACGAACAATCTCCAGGTACGCATCGC
>Ga0207689_10000705_pt1 | contig 32007 bp, 22 predicted proteins | sample KBSMisM52_FD_184312 | JGI IMG/M metagenome (GOLD analysis project Ga0207689, IMG submission 184312) | Miscanthus rhizosphere microbial communities from Kellogg Biological Station, Michigan, USA - KBS Miscanthus M5-2 (SPAdes) (version 2) | ecosystem: Host-associated > Plants > Roots >...
CCGTTGGCGTGTCTTTCCGACAAGCCGCAGCCGCTGTTCAACTATTTCAAGCAGCTTTTTGCGCAGGTCACCAACCCGCCGATCGATCCCATCCGCGAAGAGATGGTGATGTCGCTCATCAGTTATATCGGCACTGAACGCAACATTCTCGACGAGAAGCCGATCAATTGCCACACTCTGCGCATCGAGCATCCGCTGTTGACTAACCGGGATCTCGAAAAACTGCGTCGCGTCTCTCAGGGAGATTTACTGGCGATCACGCTGCCGGCGTTGTATCGCGTATCCGATGGCGAAGCTGGCTTCAAGCAAGCGTTAGACGATCTTGCTCGCCGTGCAGCGTTGTCGGTGAAATCAGGCTACACGCTGCTGATTCTCTCAGACCGCGGAGTCGACAAAGACTACGCGCCGATACCGAGCTTGCTGGCGTTGGCCGCTGTTCACAACTTGTTGGTGAAGGAAGAAACCCGCACCCAGGTCGCACTGATCATCGAATCCGGCGAACCGCGCGAGGTCATGCACTTCGCGCTGCTCATCGGCTACGGTGCTAGCGCTATCAACCCATATCTGGCGTTTGAGACGCTGGAAGACCTGGCGATGCGGGGCTACTTGCCCGATGGCATCACGCCTGAGATCGCCGTTCAAAAATTCATCAAGGGCATCAACAAGGGCCTGCTGAAGACGTTCTCTAAGATGGGCATCTCGACCCTGCAAAGCTATCGTGGCGCGCAGGTCTTCGAGGCCATTGGGTTGAATCAGGAGTTGGTCGAAGTCTACTTCTCCGGCACGACGTCTCGTGTCGAAGGCGTTGGCCTCGAGGTCTTGGCCCGTGAAGCCCTGCTCAAGCACAAATATGCGTTCCAGCCGATCACCGAATTCGATACCGAGCTTGCGGTGGGCGGCTCGTACCACTTCCGCGTGAATGGCGAGTATCACCTGCTGAATCCATCCACGATCAGCAAGCTGCAACATTCGGTGCGCGACAACAACCCCAAGACCTTTCAGGAGTACACCGATCTTATCGACCAGCAGAGCCGCAACCTGGCCACGCTGCGAAGCCTGATGAAGATCAAGAAGGCGAAGAAGCCGATCTCGATTGACCAGGTTGAGCCGGCCAAAGAAATCGTCAAACGCTTTACCACGGGCGCGATGTCGTTTGGTTCGATCAGCAAAGAAGCGCACGAGACGCTGGCTATTGCCATGAACCGCATCGGAGGCAAGTCGAATACGGGCGAGGGCGGGGAAGACGAAGAGCGCTACAAGAAAGATGCTAACGGTGATTCGCGCCGCAGTGCGGTGAAACAGGTCGCATCAGCCCGTTTCGGCGTGACTGCGAATTACCTGATCAACGCCGACGAGCTACAAATCAAAATGGCGCAGGGAGCAAAGCCCGGAGAGGGCGGCCAGCTTCCCGGCCATAAAGTGGATGAGTACATCGCTCGCTTGCGGCACTCGATCCCCGGAGTGGGATTAATTTCTCCACCGCCACATCACGACATTTACTCGATCGAAGACCTGGCTCAGTTGATCTTCGATTTAAAGAACGTAAATCCGCAAGCCCGTATTGCGGTGAAGCTAGTTTCCGAGGTCGGAGTTGGCACCGTCGCTGCTGGAGTCGCGAAAGCTCATGCGGATGTCGTCCTCATCAGCGGAGACAGTGGCGGCACCGGTGCGTCTCCAATCAGCTCGATCAAGCACGCAGGAATTCCGTGGGAGCTTGGCCTTGCGGAAACGCAGCAAGTGCTGCTACTAAACGACCTGCGCAGCCGCATCCGCGTGCAAACTGACGGCAAGCTGATGACCGGCCGTGACGTCGCTATAGCCGCATTGCTCGGCGCCGAAGAGTTCGGCTTCGCCACGATTCCGCTCATCACCATGGGTTGCATCATGCTGCGCAAGTGCCATCTGAACACCTGTTCAGTCGGCATCGCCACGCAAGATCCTGAACTGCGCAAGAAGTTCAGCGGACAGCCCGAGCAAGTCATTAATTTCTTCTTCTTCATCGCCGAGCAAGTCCGCCAGTACATGGCAGAGCTTGGTTTCAAGAAACTCGACCAGATGGTCGGACGCGTAGACATGCTCGATGTACAACCCGCAGTCGATCACTGGAAAGCGCGCGGCATCGACCTCTCGATGATCCTCTACAACCCGCCGTTGCCCAGCCGCGTGGCGCGGCATTGCAAAATCGCGCAGGACCATGGACTCGAGGCTGCACTCGATCACAAACTGATCGAAGCCGCCCAGCCGGCGCTCGAAAGCCGCGAGCCGGTTGAATCCGAATTTCCAATCCGCAACGTGCACCGCACGGTCGGGGCAATGTTGAGTGGAGAAATCGCTAAGCGCTACGGCTCAGAAGGCCTGCCGGATGACACCGTCCGTTTCCACTTCAAAGGATCCGCCGGACAAAGCTTCGGGGCTTTTCTGGCCAGAGGGGTGACGCTGACTCTGGAAGGAGATGCCAACGACTACGTCGGCAAAGGACTCTCAGGTGGACGTGTGGTCGTCTATCCGCCGGAAAAATCTACCTTCGCCGCCGAAGAAAACATCGTGATCGGCAACGTGGTGCTCTACGGCGCGACCAGTGGAGAAGCCTTCTTCAGCGGTGTCGCTGGCGAGCGCTTCGCCGTTCGTAACTCCGGCGCAACCGCGGTGGTTGAAGGCGTCGGCGACCACGGCTGCGAATATACGACTAACGGCTTGGTTGTTGTCCTAGGCTCCTGCGGCCGCAACTTCGCCGCCGGAATGAGCGGAGGCATCGCCTACGTTTTCGACGAAAAGGGCGAGTTCACCGAAGAGCGTTGCAATCTCTCAATGGTGGATTTGGAACCAGTCATTGAGCCGAAGGATGTTGAATTCTTGCATAAGTTGATCAGCCGCCATCACGAACTCACCGGCAGCCATCGCGCCAAACGCATTCTCGATAGTTGGCTCGAAGTCCTACCGCGCTTCATCAAGGTTTTCCCGCACGAGTTCAAGCGCGTGCTGGGAGTCAGCCGCTCTCAGCAACCATATGTTCCCGGCGCGCCGTTGCCAGTTCCAGTGGCGGTGGAAGAGCAGGTGCACCATGGGTAAGAACACCGGATTCATGGAGTACCCGCGCGAACACGCCGCACGCCGCCCGGTCATCGAGCGCGTGAACGACTGGTTCGAAATCTATCAGGATTTCGCCGAAGAAAAACTCCGCGCTCAGGGTGCACGCTGTATGGATTGTGGGGTCCCGTTCTGTCACACCGGATGTCCGGTCAACAACATCATCCCGGACTGGAATGATCTCGTTTATCACGGACGCTGGAAAGAAGCTGTCCGTCAGCTGCATGCAACCAATAATTTTCCTGAGTTCACCGGACGCATCTGCCCCGCCCCATGCGAGGCTGCTTGTGTTCTGGGCATCAACGAGCCGCCAGTCACGATCAAGCAGATCGAGAAAAACATCATCGACCGCGCTTTCAAAGAGGGCTGGATCCATCCGGAGCCACCGCCGTTCCGTACCGGAAAAAAAGTAGCGGTCATCGGCTCCGGCCCCGCCGGTCTCGCTGCGGCGCAACAACTCAATCGCGCCGGACACTGGGTTACGGTATACGAAAAAGCCGACCGCATCGGAGGACTGCTGCGCTACGGCATCCCCGAATTTAAGATGGAGAAACACCTCATCGACCGCCGCATGAAACAGATGCAAGGCGAGGGGGTGAAGTTCGTCACCAACGCGCACGTGGGTAAGGGCGCGCCGGTGGAGGATTTGCAGCGAGAGTTCGACGCCATGCTGCTGGCTGGAGGCGCGGAACAACCAAGGGATCTCGTGGTCCCGGGAAGGGATTTAAAGGGCATTCACTACGCCATGGAGTTCCTGCCGCAGCAGAACAAACGCTGCCATGGCGATGAACTCGATGTGACTCTGGATATTCTCGCGAATGGAAAACACGTGGTAATCATTGGCGGCGGAGACACGGGCGCTGACTGCCTGGGCACAACCCATCGCCAGAAACCGCTCTCAGTTCACCAATTCGAAATCATGCCGATGCCGCCCGCCGAGCGCGCACCACAGACTCCATGGCCGCTATGGCCGATGCAGCTGCGCACCGAAGGAGCGCACGAAGAAGGCGGCATTCGCGATTGGAGCATCGCCACACAGAAATTCTCCGGCGATGCCAACGGAAACGTGAAGCAGCTTCAAGCAGTCCGTGTAGGCCCGCCGCCGAAGTTCGAACTGATCCCCGGCAGCGAGTTCACAATGGACGCCGACTTAGTACTGTTGGCCATGGGATTCCTCGGCCCGGTGCGTAATGGATTGCTGGAGCAATTGGGCGTTGAGCTCGACGCCCGCGGCAACGTAGCCACGAACGCAAACTACATGTCCTCGGTCCCCGGCGTCTTTGCAGCGGGTGATATGCGCCGGGGCCAATCGCTGGTTGTGTGGGCGATCGCTGAAGGACGCAAGGCTGCGGAAGGTGTGGATCGTTATCTAAGAGAAGAGTCGACGGCGAATCTAGCCGCTACTGCGCGGGGAGTCGAGGCGCGTCCGGCGGTGTAAAAAACTAACCACAGAGGACAAGAGAGAAGCACAGAGGAACCCTTTGTGAAACTCTGGGCCGTCTGTGGTTAAGCTTTTGGCGTGCCGCTAAGCTAAGCTGTTAAGCACACAACATGGCAATCCCCATTACTACTCCGAAAGCCTCGTCGCTGTCGCTTGCCGACATTCAGGCGGCGCAAGCTCGCATAAAAAAATCTCTTTATCTGTCCCCGTGTGCAAGGTCGGAAACTTTCTCAAAGTTGACAAATAACTCGGTCTACTTGAAGCTCGATAATCTCCAGCGTACTGGGGCTTTCAAAGAGCGCGGCGCTTTAAACAAGCTGCTCACGATGTCCCCGGAAGAACGCGCCCGTGGAGTAATCGCAGCTTCCGCTGGTAACCATGCTCAAGGGGTCGCCTATCATGCGGGACTCCACAAAATCAAAGCGCAAATCCTGATGCCGCTAACCACGCCGTTGACCAAAGTCTCAGCCACCAAGGGTTACGGCGCAGATGTAGTTCTGCACGGGGCAAATTACGACGAAGCCTGCGCCGAAGCCATCCGTCGCAGCCAGGCGGAGCACCTGACATTCATCCACCCCTTCGATGATGAAGCCGTAATCGCCGGGCAAGGAACGTTAGGCCTCGAAATGCTTCACCAATGCTCTGACGTTGAGGCGGTTGTGATTCCAATCGGTGGTGGCGGCTTAATCAGCGGAATTGCCTGCGCGGTAAAAGAAACAAATTCGAAAGTAAAAGTTTACGGAGTCCAGCCAGCGCGCCTACCCTCGATGGAAGTTGCATTAGCAGCAGGCAAACCTGTGGTCCTGAGTCCGGCGGCGACGATTGCCGATGGTATCGCTGTTCTGCGCACTGGAGACAACACGCTGCCACTGGTAAAAAAATATGTAGATCAGGTTGTCACAGTCACAGAAGAAGAAATTGCCAACGCGATTCTTCTTTTATTGGAACGTGAAAAAACCCTGGCTGAAGGTGCAGGCGCAGCTGCCATTGCGGCCGTTCTGAATCACAAACTGCCGCTGGCAGGAAAGAAGGTGGTGGTTCTCGTATCCGGTGGAAACATCGACGTCACGTTGCTCTCGCGCATCATCGAGCGCGGCTTAGTAAAAGACGGTCGCCTCGTACGCCTCCGTGTGCATCTCCCTGACTACCCTGGTGCATTAAATAGGCTGACAGGGATTCTCGCTCAACACCGCGCAAACATCGTGGAAACCGCTTACGACCGCGCCTACTACGGCGTGAACTTAGGCGACACCGCCATCGACATCACTATGGAAACACGCGGCCCAGACCACATTGCAGAACTTCTCTCTGCACTGGCCGCAGCAGGATACGCACACGAGCGCGTTTCCTAGAATTAAGTTTTGGGATTAGGCTTTTACCAGGTGAGCACTGCGATTTCTGCTTGTAGATAAAGTCAGGGCAGGCCCGGTAGATTCTCGTACAATCAGCTCTCCTTCGACAGCAATTTCTGAAGGAGATGCTTCTTTCCCCTCAATCCTCTCGACCAAAGTCCGTGCGGCCAACTCTCCCATTGCGACCAGCGGCTGCCGCAACGTAGTCAAACTTGGATAGTAATAAACTGCTACCGGAATATCGTCGAACCCAACCACTGAAATATCCTGGGGTACTCGCAGCCCGGATTCCTGAAACGCACGCATGGCACCGATCGCCGAAAGATCGTTGTAAGCAAACAGGGCAGTGAAAGGTTTGTTCCTCGCCAAAAGTTGTTTGGCGAAGGGATAACCTAACTCCGGCGAAAACTCTTCTACATCAAACTGAATCACTAGCTCATCTCGTACGGCAATTCCCAATTGTGGCGCAATCTCACAAATGGATTGCCACCGAGTTTCAGCGTCTGCGCTGGCCGGATGGCCTCGCATGAAAGCAATATCGCGATGGCCCAAGTCAACCAGATGCTTAAGCGCGGAAAAAATTGCATTGTGATGGTTCAATACAATATTTGTCACACCCTCAGACTGGCGATGTCCAGAAACCGCCACTGTCGGCAGGGAATGGGTGTACTCTGAATTCCAATCCACCAAAATCACACCTTCTACACCGCGTTGCATCAGCATGTCAGAGTAGGCTTCAAGCTGGTCACGTTTGTGGTGGTGAACGCCGCTAATGAAGAAGTAGTCGTTCTGCCGTAGGAATTTTTCAATTCCCGCAATGACCAGGGAGGTGTAGGCATCCCCCAAATCGTTGGCGATAATTCCCAAGGTGTAGGTGCGCTGTTTACGCAGAGAGCGAGCCAGTAAATTGGGACGATAGTTGAGCTCTCTTGCCGCGGCATGAATTCGGTCGCGGGTAGCCTGTGGAATGTGTGCCGCAGACGGAGAATTATTCAGCACGCTGGAAACTGTGCCAGCGGACAATCCCACATGACGAGCCACGGACTTCAGGGTCGTAGCGCCGGGTTCTTTGCCATTACTCAGACGGCCAGACATACTAGATAGTTAACTTGCGGGTGGTTCGTTAGCAGGGAGCCCCACTTCTGCTAATCTGGCGAATATATCACGAGCCGACAGTAGCGCCGCTCGAAAAGCCGATATTTTCCTTCGGCGTTTGTAGTGTATTCGTTTGCAAACCCTAGCGTCCAGACTCTTGCCGCAACGCCCTTAAATCAATGCCTAGTTGCTCCGCCTTCTTATATAAGTGGCTTCGTTCCAAACCTAGAGCTTTAGCGGCATTGGTGATGTGATTGTTGTTTCGCTTCAGCTCGGCCAGAATCACTTCACGCTCATACTGTTGCACGCGATCGGAAAGTGACCCTGTACTCGTAAATATCGCTGTTCCGCCCGAACTGGCCCCCTGAGGCAGAGTCAGGGACACGGTTTCCTCCGTGACTAATCCATCGGTTGCCATCAGCATCAATCGTTCGACGGTGTTGCGAAGCTCGCGAACATTTCCTGGCCAAGGGTACGACTGCAATGCCTGAATTGCCTCCGGTGAAAAGGGAATCGGCTTCCAGCTATTTTGCGCGCAGACTTGGCGGGCAAAATGTTCGATCAAAGCAGGAATATCTTCGCGCCGCTCACGCAGCGGCGGCAGCACAACGGGGAAGACATAGACGCGGTGAAACAAGTCCTGCCTAAACTTTCCATCTCGCACCAGCGATTCCAGATTTCGATGTGTGGCGACCACTACCCGAACATCTACACGAACAGGTTTATCACCACCAATACGTTCGACTTCTCCTTCCTCTAGCACACGAAGCAGCTTAGCCTGCATCGGCACAGGCATATCGCCGATCTCATCCAGAAAAATTGTCCCGCCCTCCGCTTGCTCAAACTTGCCGACGTGGCGCCCGGCTGCGCCGGTGAAAGATCCTTTTTCGTGGCCAAACAACTCAGATTCAATTAGCTCAGCCGGGACCGCCGCACAATTTAGAGTGATAAAAGGCCCCGAAGCGCGCGAGCTGTGTTCATGCAGAGTGCGGGCGACTAGTTCTTTTCCGGTTCCGGTTTCTCCCAGAATGCAGACGCGAGTCTCGCTTGCCGCCACTCGCTCCGCCTGGGCCATGATTCTTTTCATCGTCTCGCCACTCCAGACGATCTCATGCTTCCCTAAACGCTGGCGGAGTTGACGATTCTCCGACTCCAGACGTTGGAGTTTCAAAACGTTCTCAATGGTGAGAAGCAATTTGTCTGTTGAGACTGGTTTCTCCAGAAAATCCAAAGCCCCCAGCTTAGTAGCCCGCACTGCCATTTCGATATGTGCTTGCCCCGACATCATGATCACTGGCGTAGTGATTCCCTGCGCGCGCATTTCCTCCAGTAACGCCAACCCATCTTTTCCGGGCATGACCACATCAGAGAAAATCAAATCGAAATTCTGCGATTTGGCCAGTTCCAGTGCTTTAGCCGCATTGTCACAAACCGCTGCTTCATGTCCAGCAAGTCGAAAGGCGCGCGACAGCGAAGCCAGAGTGTTGGCTTCATCATCCACGACGAGTATGTGTGCCTTTGGTGCCATGATTTTTCAAGATTCCTTTGCCGATCTTTGCGACTTTAATCTTTACGCACCCCGAGTTTTAGATGTTTGTCTTGTCCACGAACAAAAATCCTAACCGCAAAGTGCGCGAAGGTCGCGGAGTTAAGTGTTGGCGGCCTCTCCTTGTGCCACTGCTGTGAGCTTTCCCATATTACCCGGCAGCTCGATCACAAACGTAGTACCCTGGCCAGGTTCGCTACGTACGCTGATCCTGCCTCCGTGATCATTGATGACCGACTGCACAATCGCCAAGCCGAGTCCTGTGCCATGTGCCTTGTTCGTGTAATAGGGCGTGAACAACCGTTCACACTCTTTTGGAGTCAAGCCCGTGCCAGTATCGGACACTTCGATGCGGGCATTTTCCTCTTGACGCGACGTGCGCAAGATCAGTGTTCCACCTTGCGACATGGCATCCATTGCATTCAGAACCAGATTGGAAAGTGCCCGATGCAGCAATTCGGGATCTGCCGCTATCGACGATAGGTCATTCGCCAGTTCCAATTTGCATTCGATCGCCGACCGCTCGGGCGCGCGTAATTGCGCCTGAAAAAGCCGTCCAACGTTCCGCACAACTTCGTTCAAATCGAGCTTCTGCCACTGCGGCTGTGGCATTTTGGAGAACTCGCTGAAGCGACCAATGATGGTTTTCAAATTTGCAATTTCAGCGAGTAATGTGGCAGAGCTCTCCTTGAATATTTCTTCAAATTGTTCGGGACTCTGCTGTCGCGCCCGCAACAGATTTTCCACCGTCAGTTGTAAAGGGAACAGCGGGTTCTTCAACTCATGCGCCAAGCGCCGCGCTAATTCACGCCACGCGGCCACCCGCTCGGTCTGAACCAGCCGCTCTTTCTGATCCAGTAACTCGTGGGTCATCTGATTAAACGAAGCCGCGAGTTCTCCCAATTCGTCTGATGACGTGATGGCTGCTTGCGCGTTCCAATTTCCACCGGCGACCTCACGTGCTGCATCTGCTAGTTGTTCCACAGGACGTGTCACCCGTGCCGCCGCCCAACTGCTAAAGATGATGGCCAGCACAATTCCCGCTCCTAGCGCAAGAAAAGCAGCAGACCGTATATGGCGCCCGAGTTCTACATAGGCGCGGCGTGAATTTCCCACCAACAGAATTCCCAACAGCTTCTCATCTATGCCACGGAGTGGAATAGCGCGGACCACTTCATCGTCATCCGATGAAGAGCTCCAGTGAATGATGGCAACGGACTCTTTTGCCTGTTGCTGAACTTGTCTGATCAGTCCAGCCAACTGCTCGGGCGATTGCAGCGACCCCGAAGGATCAATCAGATTTTGCGGCGAAAAACTATCTCCCAGGTTTTGGTAGAGCATGGTCCGCATGCCCGCAGGAAGTTCAATGCTGGCGAGAAAATCGTTGTCGAGCTGGCGCCCCCCAATCACGTAAAGCGGCTTGTCACCCACTGTGTTGGCCCGCAAAGCAAATATCCCGAGAGCCATACCATCGGGCAGTTCCTCCCGCTTGAGAAAGGCACTTGTATTCGCGCCGGCAACGGCGGGAAAAAAACTTTCTTTGTAACCAAATCTTGCCGGCCATTGTGCGGAGGAAATGATCGTTCCCTGATCGTCGGCGAATTCCAGAAAGTCCAAGCGATGGTTGTCTGCGATGGCCTTTGCATCGTTTAAGTAGCCTCCATAATCAGCGACGCTTTGGTTGATTGCCAGAGCCATCCGCGTTGCCGGATCACTCGCCGCGATCGTTTCCACGCTATGCGTCACTTCTTTCCCGCGGCGATCGAATTCTCGGCGAAACTGTGCCACCAATGCAGCAGTACGCTCGTCGTCAGCTTTGTCAAAAGAACGCCGCACCACCAGGGAAATCACCCCTGCCACCGTGGCCACCGAAAGCACCACCGTGAGCACGAATACTCCCATCAATTTGCGGCGAAAGTTCATTGCCTGCCTGACAACCAGACTTCCTGTACATCCCAGCTTCCATCTCGACCCACAGACCAATTCTGCACACTTGCACTGATCCCCGATACATATCGCAAATGTAAAAGGGGAATTACCCGCCGTGATTGCAAGAATGTATTCTCCGCGCTATAGACGCTTTCCACATTCGAACTCGATAACTTGATAGGAGAGATTCCCATGGCGGAAAACAATTCTGAAAGTTCAGTTCGCTCATTCGTTAATGTCAGTGGAATGCGAATGAGGCGAATATCTGCCGATGCCGACAGAGTGGTCTGCACGCTAAGGCCTGCATCCCGCGCATTAAGCAATATTCTCTCCGCTACTACGCGAGCGAGCGCATCATCGTTGTCGTACCCCAAGGCCCACGTACGGGCTGGTCCCGCTTCGGTGCGCAGCTGTTTTGCACGGGCCTGATTTGCATCTGCGGAAAACGCGAAGCCGTAACCGGTCATCCAAGTCGGCAGCAAGCTCGCAGCAGCCTCGCCATCATTTTGCAGTAAAACTCGGTTCATCAACGGTCGATCGATGCTCATCGCCAGAGCTTCGCGCAACTTCCGCTCGACTTCCGACTGTGCATCACGCGCAAACCATAGCACCATCAATTCGGACGGAGAAGAGTTCACCAGCCTTCGTCCTTCCCCTGCGGCACGCCGCGCCTGGTCTGGAGCAATATCAATGACATCAGTCCGTCCGAGGTCAAACGTGATGTTCTGCTCGCGCTGAGGCTTGCCCATCTCCAGTTCAATACTGTCCAGAAACACGCGCCCGTCACGATAATCATCACGCGCAGCCAGTACCAACCGATGCCGAGGCTCCCACTGGCTCATAACGAACGGCCCAGTACCCAATAATTTGTCGCCACGACGCAAGATGGCATTGCGAGAGAGCGAGAGTTCAGCAGGAAAGTCCAAAACGGCTGTTTCAAGTTCAATGGTGACTAGGTCTCCTTGAGATATAACTCTCCATGTAGGGTTAGCCATGCGAAGAGCGGCTGCGACAACATCAGAAGTTAAAGCTGAGCCATCGGAAAACGTAATGCCATGCCGCAATGTAAACTGCCAACGCTGTCCTGCCGAGGAGGAATTCCAGGAATCCGCCAGCGACGGCTGAATCGCTCCGTTTTCATCCACCACGACCAGCGTGTCGAAAAGCAGTCGTGTGAGATTGCGGCGCAGGAGCGAATCAGGCGCTTCCCCCGGATCGATCGAATTCAATACCGCCGACGTGCTGATGCGCAGAGTCCCGCCGTAGCGCGGACGCGTCGCGGCACTGGTGCACATCGCGGCCAGCAGAAGGCTACTGGCTGCAAGCCATCGTAAGCAGATATGCCTCATATTTTCCTGTCTCTGCATTGTGAGTGACAGCTACGGCTGCGTTGTCATCGGGAGCAGTCCATAAACTCGCGATGGCTCCCGGAAAACTTAAAGATGACCCTACGGCAATCGGTTCGCGCCCCGGCATCTCATAAGCGCGTACTACATCTTCCTGTCCGGTTCCACTGGCCGCGCTGAAAATTTGCCAGCGCGTTCCACAGGAGCTGTGCACCGCGGCAATGTCACTGCCCCAATTGAGCTTACTGAGAACGACATCGTTTGTGCCATCGAGCAAATGGATGCGTCCATCGACGGCAGCCAGCAACCAGGAAGTGCCATGATCGGTTGGAACCGGCGCTGCCGAGTAGAACGCGGGCGCAACGTTTTGTGTTCCGATCCCAGGGCTGAGTGCGCCGGTAAAGAAATTTCGTGTCTGGGCAAAGGAGGCATTCAGCGGCGATTGATCCGTGCCGATTGGCCAGGGATCATCGCCTTCGTGGCAATTGATCGACAGCGAGTTCGCCGTGCTGCCCAAACAAATCACTCCCGGAAGGTGCGCCTCCACCGAACGGTCCTTGCGCAAGACAAGTCGTCCGCGTAGATCGCGAGGCCACGGACGCGAATGGGGCACAGGGAAAACCTGTTCTTCCATCCATCGGTCACCCTGCAGTCGATAAAACTGAATTTGCGCGGGATAAAGCACCGCCATCCGCGGCAACGCACCGTTAATGACGATTGCATCCAAAATGTGTGAATCACTCGACCAGAGCAGAAGTTTGCGAAGGCTGATGGGTGGGGCCTCATGTGTCATTCCACCGACGTTGGTCCGTGACTTCGAAACCAAAACCACGGTTGCCGCGGCTCCGGCCGCTTTGCGGATCTCCGCCACCCAAACATATTCCCGCACATTTTCAGAAAGGGAAATTTGAACGTTAACTGAGGCAGAGTCAGTATTCCCGAACTTTAAGCCGGCGCCGGATAGGGATTCCAGCAAGCCTCTCCGAATAGCTTCAACGTCAGTCTGTCCCAACGATGAGCGATTGGTAACCTCAACCGCGGCTGGCCCAGCTCCGGTGACAGCAACAATTTTCGCAGCAAGCTGCTGCTCGGTGACGTCCCAGTCTCCAGCCCAGGCCATACTGTGGCACCAAAGAAGCAAAACGATAAGTGTCGGACAGGCTGCGCGCAGAGAACTGGATCGCCTAGTCAACATGTATGGAATGCGCGAATTATAAACTGCACTTCCTTTGTTCTTGGCCATGCGCTCTGTACTGCTTGGAGTCCTGCCTCGCCTACTCGTTAAGACACCGCAGATGAATTGATGCCCCTAGCGTTTCGCCTTCGCCGAAACCGCCGCCGCATGAGCAAAGAACGCACGGAAGATCTTGCCGAAAATCAATTCTTCCACTAGCAGTGAGATTGCGAAGGAGAACAACAAACCACCGAGAACCGCGAGAGCTGTAATTGCGAGTTGCATGACGACCTCCTTTTGAGGTATGCAGGGATAAAAGCATTGCTCGTGCCAACTGTATGTGATTGAAAATAAACAGGATGAATTTCTCGCCCATGTCCTGTGCGGGTGCCAGTGTGTCAGGATTGACACGCCAGATGCTAAGGCCATCAGGAAACGAACGGGCGGCTTTGCCGACTACCTTTTGGGAGCACGTTGACTCAAAACGGTCCTCCCAGATACCTTGGCCGCTCGCGAGGAGCCCATGAATATCGTTAAAGCCACCCGCAAGTTTGAAGAATGGCTCAACCTCCGAACCCACGTCATCAACGAAGACATTAAGTTCAAACACCAAGAGATGGCATGTGCTGCTTTCCCATTCCTACGCGCCACCTTTTACCGATGGGTGCAGATCTGGCCGGAGATTTGTGACGAAGTTGCCAATGCACCGCGAGTCATCGGCGTGGGCGATCTCCACGTGGAAAACTTCGGTACCTGGCGCGATGCCGAAGGCCGCCTCATTTGGGGTGTGAATGATTTCGATGAAGCCGCCGCGATGCCATACACCAACGACTTGGTTCGCCTCGCAACCAGTGCATTGCTGGCGATTGAGGAGGGGAAGTTGGCGCTCAAGGGCAAAGCGGCCTGTGAAGCAATTTTGGAAGGATATGAGTCAGCGTTGGAAGCACAAGGCGAAGCCTTTGTCTTGGAAGAAAAGCATTCATGGCTTCGCGATCTGGCCAATGGCGAACTCCGTGATCCCACACACTTCTGGAAAAAGATGGACGAACTCAAGCCGGTTCGTGGGGAAATATCGGTAAGTGCCAGAGATGCGCTTGAACATCACTTGCCCAGTCGCGATCTCGCTTACCGTCTTGTGAGCCGGGTGAGCGGCTTGGGAAGTTTGGGCAGAGTACGTTTAGTTGCCCTTGCCGAATGGAAAGGAGGAAGGCTTGCCCGCGAAGCGAAAGCCTTGGTCGCATCCTCAGTTTGCTGGCAAGAGGAAAATCAGCACCCAGCAGAAATTCTGTGCCAGGTGATTGCCAGTCGCGCGGTGCGCTGCGTCGATCCGTTCTTTCAGGTGCGCGACCGCTGGATCGTTCGCCGATTGTCTCCTCACTGCTGCCGTATCTCGCTGAGCGATCTTCCGCGTCATCACGATGAACTGCATCTCCTGCAGGCGATGGGATGGGAGACAGCCAACATTCACTTGGGTAGTCGCGAGGGCATTAAGCAAGTGCGCAAGCACTTGCGATCGCTAAAGCGAGACTGGCTGGCCTCAGCAGCAAAAAAGATGGCGAATTCCGTGAAGGATGATTGGGATATCTGGCGCAAGGAGTATAAGGCCAGCTAGCTTTCCTGTGCCAGTCTAACTAGAAGCATTTCGAATTGGTCTTGAGCAGCCGTGTTCACCGGTCTGCAATGCCTCTTGCAACGCATTGAGAACCGACTTCACCGATTCCGGATTCTCAGTCAACACCCACCGCATGCTCTTTCGGTGTAGCGTGAGTTCACCAATGGTCCGCACACCGTTTGTATTCGCAACTGCGTGGAGTTTACTGAAACCATTCGATCGGCGTGGGCTGGATTTGTACATTTGTATGTCATTCGGGTGCTCCCCGGGAGAGATCAGCCGCTGAAAGCGACGCAAAACTTGCCTGCGTGTCTGTCCCTGAAGCAGCTTTGTGTGAAACATCTAATTGTGGCTGTAAATAAAAGAAAAATAAAATGATTGGAAGGTGGTTCGATTGTTCGTGGCGACAACTCAAGCCGATCGTCAGTCAGCGCTGCCGATCGATCGGCACTTATCAGCGTGGTTCGTGAATGCAGGGTCATCAGGGAGCTGAGGTATATTTGTGATCTCAAACTAAGGAGAGTCAAAGATGGGCGCAGAAGAGCTTCAAGAATTACATGAACATGCGGAACACGCCAAACATCACCCAGATGCTGCGCCAGTTTCTCTGACGATGGCTATTCTTGCCGTATTGGTGGCTACGATTACCTTGCTAGGCCATCGCTCCCATACTGAAGAAGTGATCCTGCAAAACAAGGTCAGCGACGGCTGGGCGTTCTACCAAGCCAAGACCATCCGTCGCCACGCCGACCAGATTGCCATCGACATGGCCAGCATCAGCGCCACCAAAGGGCCTGAAGAGATAAAAAAAATCACCGACAAGTATGAGACCGAAGCCGACCGCTACAAGGACGATCAAAAAGACTTGGAAGCCGAAGCCAAGAAGCTTCAGGAAGAACAGGATCAGGTTCGCCGCAAGGCTGACCGCTTCGATTTGAGCGAAGTTTTTCTCGAGATCGCGCTGATCGTGACATCGATTACGCTGTTATCTGGAAAGCGAGCCTTCTGGTTTCTAGGAATGGCTGTGGGTGTCATCGGAGCCGCCATGGCCGTCAGCAGCCTTCTGGTCCATTAAATTATTCGCCCATGACTTTGACGATGACGCGCTTATCGCGCTGCCCGTCGAACTCTGCGTAAAAGATTCGCTGCCAAGTGCCGAAGTCTAGCTTGCCTGCGGTGACGGGTACAATCACCTCGTGATGGATCAGCAGGGCTTTCAGGTGCGAGTCTCCATTGTCCTCACCTGTCTGGTGATGGTGATAGTTCTTGTTGAACGGAGCCAACTTTTCCAGCCACTGATCAATGTCTTCAATCAGTCCTGACTCGTTGTCATTGACATAAATCCCCGCCGTGATATGCATGGCCGAGATCAGCACCATGCCTTCTTGGACCCCACTCTTTTTGACAATAGAGTCAATCTGCGGAGTGATATGAACGTATTCCCGATGATTGCGAGTGTGAAACTTGAGGTATTCGGTAAGGACTCTCATAGCGATGATTTTACTGAGAACTAGCAAGCGAGAACAGAGAACCGGCAATCAACCCGAGTTTAGGCAAGCCAGGATCCAAAATAGATATCATTTGCTGCTTTGACCAGCATCGCCGGCCAAAGAAGGATGCGGCCGCATTGCCAATGGCTTCTCTGCATGATTTGCCAGATGCAAATCATTCAGCCTTTGAATTCGTTCTTCAGCCAAAGGATGCGAGCGAAAATATCCTTCAAGCGTTTCCATCGCTACCTGTGATAACTCCTGCTCAGGCGTAGAAGCCAGTCGTCGATATTGAGGGTCGAGCTTTTTGAAGGTTTCGAACATATGGACGGCCCCGCTCGAGGAATATCCGGCGGCGACTGCCAAGGCGGTACCCTCGCGGTCTGCATCGAACTCCTGGTCTTTGGTATATCCCGCTTCGAACACTTCAATCGGCAAAGCTACTAACCCTCCCAGTGGAATATTGCGGAAGATTTGTTCCTGCTGCGCGCGTTCCTCGCAGTGGTAGCGATCGATGTGTTCAATTTCATGCCCGAGGACGGCAGCCAGTTCGTCTTCTGTATCCATAAATGACACCAGGCCCTTGCCGATAAACACATGGCCGCCGGGTATGGCGAAGGCGTTTACAAAATTCACGTCGGGAATATAGTGAAATTCATATGGCAGTCGTCGTTTTGCATGAGCGGCGACCCGTGCGCCTACTTCCTGAATATAACGCTGATCGCGTGCTTCGTCCGGGTCGAAAGTGCTCTGCTTGTCGTATCCGCGTGCGAGGTTGTTGCCAATGCGGATTTCTTCCTCATCGGACATGCGGGTGAGGTGCATGGGCATGCGCGTGATCTCGCGTTCGGTATCGGCTACAAAGTACAGGATGGCAGCGGGGCTGGCTTGAACGTCGATATGGTTGCGTTCACCCACGATCACAGCCGCCAGGCCACACAGAATGATTCCGGCAAATGCAATCCAGCGTGTCATAAGTATTGAAGAATCTTTTCCCGGTAACGGTTGTAGAGGAAATGCACCAGTACCAGCGCAACTCCCAGCACGATGAAGGTCAGGTAACGGTCACTGACCTGTAATTGCCACACGTCGCGGATCATGATTTTGGCGAAACAAAGCAGAAGCAGCCCCAATCCAGTGAGACGGAAGCTGCGCTCCCCTGCGACCAACGCCATTACGAAAATCGCAAAGCCTTCGATCGCCCAAGCCAGGGTGACCACACCGTAATTCATCTCCAATGCCAGCATGGTGCTGAGCAATCCAGTTGCGATAAAGAAGAACAACTGTTCGGGATGCCGGTCGAGCGCCCCGAAAAATCTGCGGAGCCATCCTTTCTGCGCTTCTCCTGCATCACGCTTTCTCAGGCGGAACAGGAAGGGTAAGGCCAGGAACAAGAATGCAACCACGGTTCCCACCAGTGCCCAACGGCTCTGATACCACGGGGCGTCAAGCGGAGGCGGGAAATTGCTGCGCTGATAGAAGTTATGGAACACAGCACGAAACGCAATTGCCAAGCTAAGCAAAAGTGATTGATGCAGGAACACCCGCTGGGTAACCCAAGCCACAGCCACTAGTGAGAATGCCAAAGCTGCCCATCCAGCCGCCACCCAGTCAGGTTGAAGTTCGAAACGCAGAAGCGCCGCAACACTCGTTGTACCCAGCCAGCAGAAAAGACTCGCAATGTGCACCTTCTGTTCTACAGGACGCAATTGTGGCTGGCTTTCGAGCAACCTTGCGTACGCATAGAACAACGCCAGAGCAATGGGAGCAACCGTGTACATCCGCGGGCTGATTCCTTCTGCTGACGCATTCAGATTGACAACGGAAATTCGCCCGAATGAGCAAGCCAGCGCCAGGTAAGCCTGTGCGCGCAGGGAAGCCGATTTCCTCCACAGTCCCAACTCTAAAAGGACCAGTCCGCCGATCATCCATGCGACAGCGACACTGATCGGAAGCAGCTCATACCAAGCCAACACCGCCAGCAAGGTCGAGCCAGCCCAGATGTATATGCCTCGTACCACATGGCTAAACGGAAACTCGCTGCTCCCGACAAAGAACTCGCGCTCGCCGGATTCTTCCACCCAACTCCAACGCGAAGTCACATAGAGAAGCAAGGCAGTCAAGGACACGCTGACGAGGCGCTCGGTGAAACGGTGAAATACCAGGTTTGTGGCAGAGTAGTTAAAGACAGCGGTTTCAACGAATGCCGCCAGGGCCAGAAGATTTGCCTGATAGGTTAAATCGCGATTCTCCAGTCGACGGCCCAGCAGTGCAAGAACCAATCCGCCGAACGCCCAAATGACCGCCACAGCAGCAACACGCACTTCATACCAAGCCAACGCCGCAAGTAGGAAAGTTCCAGCCCATGTATAAAGTGCCGGAGCCAAACGAGGTTTGCTAACTGCATTCGCTTGCTTGACCCAACTCCAGTGAGAGCCTACATACAACACCACGGCCACTGCGGTCACGCTGATGAGGCGCAGGGTCAAGCCGAAGTAATACGTTTCTTCTGCCTGATAGTTCACCAACCACAGGCGCACTACCGCCGCCAAAGTTGCTGCATTGGCCTGGTAAGTCAGATCACGCTTGCTGAGCCAGCGTCCTAGCAGAGCCAAAAGCAAGCCGCCAATTGCCCAGATGACGGCGATGCTCACTGCATGTTGATCATGAAGCTCGTACCACACCAACAAGCCAAGCAGGATCGATGCCATCCATGTATATCCGGCGTTGGTGAACCGCCGCCATGTGGAAGGATGGGACGCGCCCGAGTCAAAGCTCCAGTGGGCAGTCAAATAAAGCAAGGCTGAGATCAGCGAAACCGTAATCAATCGCAGGCTAAAGTGCCCATACGAATGAGCGTCGTTAACGTTGATCAATAGCGCGCGCACCACGCCAGCCGCCGAAAGCACGTTGGCTTGATAGAACAGTTCGCCAATCGCAAACCGACGCCCCGCCCAGGTCAATCCAGCCGCGAGCGCACACCACGCCACGGCTGTCCAGCTTTCTGGAAACGCCAGCCATGCCGCGATGAACGCCATCAAGCCAGCGACGTATGACAACCGCTGCAACAATCGCCGATCGAAAGTAGGTTCAAATAATTCCGCCCAACGTCGCGACATCCAATGAGCGTCTGCATAGAACACAATCGCGGCGATAACAAAAAACAACGCTACAGAAAAATTGGCTGGCGCCGGATGATCGGTTGCTACGCGTTCCACGTACACGCGATACGCATCCACAGCAATCATGTGTCCCGACACCACCAGCGCCGTAAGTAACCCCAACCGGCGGAAGACAATTTCCTGGGTCCATATTCCAATCAGCACCAAAGCCTCGGCGTCGAGCAGCCAATAAACCGACAGCTCCATGCCTGAGAATTTGACCGGGAATGCTGACACCAGCAACACCACGCCAAGCGTGGACAGGACAATCACCGCTGTCCTGCGGCGTCGCGTGACTGGTAACTGGCCCAAAGCAGTTTCCACCGCACCGATCGCCAGCAGTCCCCAGAATGCCCACTCTTTGTGAACGGATTGATACTTCAACAACGTCAACAGCAAAGCAGGATTGAGCAGAGCGGAGAAAGTAGAGATGCGTTCCTGCGCTTGATTTGCAGTCTTTCGCCAAACATAAGAGACACGGAACACCAGCCAGTAAAGGACCAGCCCCGCTGCGCCCAGCATCGCGGGATAAGGAAGGTGCTCCTCAACATAAGGATTCACCCAAAGAAAATAGTTCACGTAGCTGGCAAGAATGCCGAAGACTTCCAACTCGTACCACTGATAGCGAACAACGATGAAGGTCAATCCGCCGGCCAGCAGAAGTCCAGCGCCCAGACCATTCACAAACGCAACTTGTCCGTGATTCAGTCCGATAGTGAGAAATGCCAACACATAAGCGAGTCCGGTCACAAGTTGCGAGCGGAATCGCAACGTATGCCAAACCATTGTGATTGCGACGCCGAGCATCAACACGTAGTCGAGCGTTACCGAGGTTATGAGCTTGGTAGCGTCCAGGTTGTAAATTGCCCAGGAGAGGAAAAACAGTGTGGCCCATCCGCCAGCGATCAGACAGCGAGCCAAAATGCGGTAGCGTGATTTGCTCTCCAGCCAAATGCCGGTGCCGAGAACGGCCAGAGTGCCTGTGAGCACCAAGCAAACTTTTCCTGCCGGTGAGTTCGATACTTTTGCGGCAAGATATCCGGCTATGCCCAGCACGACAAGGCTGATGCCAATTTTCCCCAGCCACTGTTCGCCCAGTTTAGCTTCGACCCAATTGAAAACCGATTGAATCTGTTCCTTGAGTGGTTTCGAAGGTTTGCGCTGCACAGTTTCAAAACGAGGTGGAGCTACTGCTGTGACCGCTCGATGAACCGGTGCCACAGGAGGCGTGACTGGAGCTGCAGGCCGAGTCGTCACAACTGGAGGTTCAATCGGCTTAATAGGAGGCGTAGGCGGAGCTAAAGGCGTCTTCAAGGGAACGTGTAGCGATGGCGCCTTCACTGTAACGGTAACAACTTCTGGTGTAGCTGGCGCCTCGCCCACTGCTTTAACGGGATGGATCGGTTCAGCCGGTTTTGGCGGAGGTGCCGTCTTCGCAGCGGGTGCCGCTTCGGCCACTCGATCCGTGGTTGCGGCAGGCTCGCGCTTGAGCTTGTTAACGGACTCTTCGAGGAAATAAACCCGGGTGGTCAGGTCCCGTATGAGCTTGCGATCTTCTGTCCGCTCATTTTTCTGCTTGGAACGGTTGTGAAAAATAATCACCAGCAGAACGAATACGCAGACTAGAAGAAAACCTTCCATATTCTTCTGGCCTCCGGGCCAGCACCCAGAACCGATTCGCGGGATTTTACCCCAACTATAGGGAAGAACGGAGAAACACTTTAGTCTTGCATCTCAAACTGAGACGCACCTTTAGCCTTTCCCTTCCGTTACTTGTCGCTCCCGCAGGGCCAAATTTCAATAGTCCACAGAGCTTCTGTCGGCCTAGGGGATATCCCTGACGAACGGCAGCCGTAAGTTAAACGAAATCCTGTCCCCCGAGGAGTCTTCGTCATGCGTAAGTTGATTGTGTTGGCCAGCTTTATCTGCCTGTTCAGCGGGCTGGCATTGGCGGATGCCTCTCGCGTCGAGATTTTTGGCGGTGGCCAGTATCTCCATTTGGATCCCAACTTCAACCTAAAAGGCTGGAACGCCGCAGTGACCGCCAACGTCAAAGGTTGGCTAGGAATCACGCTGGATACCAGTGGTTCTTATGATGCCGGGCTTAAATTTCACACCATTGCTGTCGGCCCCGAACTGAGGGCGAACCTGCCTCTTATTAAACCTTTCGTGCACGGCTTGGTCGGTGGCGCACGCTCTTCCGGTGGGGGAGTCAGCGCTGACGGTTTTGTAGGCATGGTTGGCGGTGGCGTCGATTGTGGTGGCGGTATGTTTGCCTTCCGCCTGATTCAAGCCGACTGGATTGCCACTCGCTTCTCGGATTTCACCAATAAGAGCAACAAAAATTTTCGCGGGTCAGCAGGAATCGTAATCCGCTTCTAGCCGCCCGGAAATACCCGCCCCAATGCAAACTTGAAAATAATCCTGGTGAGAGGAAATGAAAACGCAGTTTTACCGCCGGTGTCGTTTGCCATTTCTAAATTGGCGGGAGGTAAATAGCGGGGCGGCCGCGACAGCCGCCCCTTTTCGGGTAGATCTCTCACGGGAGAGAGGATTCATGCCCGAAATCGTAAAAGACGCCAGCCACCGTACTTCTAACCGCAATTCCTAGCGCAGGGACTCTTCCACTTCACTGAGCCAATCGGGCCGCTTTAAAACTTCTCGCGGCTTGGGCCCATCTGCTGCTCCCACGATCCCATCGCGCTCCATCAGATCGATAAGATGCGCTGCGCGTCCATAGCCGATCCGCAAGCGTCGTTGCAGCAGGGAAGTAGAAGCCTTCCCGAACTCGATGACTAGGCGAACCGCATCTTCATACATTGGATCATGCTCGGTCTCGCCTTCTTCGCCTGCCGCACTATTTTCGCCGCCCTCACCGGTGATCTTCGGCGCCTGTAAGAACTGTTCCTCATATTGTGCCGTGCCCTGAGCCCGCCAGAACTCAACCACCGCGGAGATTTCGGATTCCGTAACATAGGGCGCATGCAGACGGAGCAGGCGGGATGAGCCTGAGGGGAGATAAAGCATGTCGCCGCGTCCGAGAAGTGCTTCAGAGCCGTTTGCATCGAGGATTGTCCGTGAGTCAATTTTGGTGGCCACACGGAAGGAAATGCGGGCAGGGAAGTTGGCCTTGATCAACCCGGTGATTACATCCACAGAAGGCCGTTGCGTCGCTAATACCAAGTGGATGCCAACCGCGCGTGCCATTTGCGCTAGGCGTGTAACAGACTCTTCGACATTACCCGAATCGAGCATCATCAGGTCGGCCAACTCGTCAATGATGATGACAATGTAAGGAATTGGCTTGTCTTCCGAGTCATCCCCAAATAAGCTCGGGGTTCCATCTTGATCGAAGAGCTTGTTGTACTGATCGATATTGCGGACGCCTTTTGCTGCCAGCAACTTCAGACGCCGTTCCATCTCGCGTACCGCATTGCGCAGAGCATTGGCAGCCAGCTTTGGCTCGGTAATGATCGGCGTGAAAAGATGCGGCACGCCTTCGTAGTTCCCCAACTCCAGCCGTTTGGGATCAACCAGAATTAAGCGCACTTGATCCGGTGTGGCCTTATACAAAATGGACATGATCATGGCGTTGATCGCCACGCTCTTGCCGGCGCCGGTTGAACCGGCAATCAGCAAGTGCGGCATACCAGCCAGATCGGCGGTCACGATGCGTCCATTAATATCCTTGCCAAGCGCCAGGGTCAGCTTGGATTTCCCACCGATGAATTCCGAAGATTCGACATTTTCTCGCAGCCAGATAATCTCGCGCTCACGATTCGGTACCTGGATGCCGACGGTGGATTTTCCCGGCATGCGCTCGACTAAAATACTCTCCGCTTTTAAAGCCAGGCAGAGATCATCGGTCAGATTCGTAATCTTGCTGTACTTGATCCCAGCTTCGGGCTTGAGCTCGAACGTGGTGACCACCGGGCCAGGATTGATCTGCGTTACCTGCCCGTGAACGTCGAACTCCGCATATTTCTCGACTAGAATTTGTGCAACCTGCTTCAGCTCTTCGGGATCAACCGCCTGCTGCTCATCTGCCCGACGTAGCAGACTGCTGGGAGGTAGCTTGAAGCCACCGGCAATGCGGGGCAGAGTAGTCTTGCCTTTCGCACCAGTGTCGGCGCGTTGTGTTACTTGCGGATCAATTGTCTCAACGATGGCAACCGACGGATCTTCAGCGACAACTTCTTCAACCTCGGGCTCCGGTTCTGGCTCGAACGTCTTTTCAATGCCCGTGCGGTATGGTTCCGCTGCACGCAAGCTCGGCGATGAATGTGGTGGTTGAGCAGTCTGACGTGCGGGAACCATTTGCGCTGTTACCACCGGCTTGCTGGCACGGCGCTGTTCCAGATCCTTTTGCATCTTGCGGCGTGCCCGCTCATCACGCCAATCCTGAAAGCGTTCCCAAAGCGCAATTGCAAAAGCGAATCGCGTCGGAGCCCACACTTGCAGGGCAGAGAAAGAAAATGCCGTGGTGAAATACAAAGATACGGCCAACACCGAAGCGCAAACGATGTAGGCGCCAGCCAGATTCAAGTAGTGAATCAAGAAATCGCCAACAATGCGTCCGACCAATCCCTCAATTGGAATCACACGCATCCAGCGCAGATGTCCGGGAGCTAGCGCGAATAAAGCCGGCACAAAGATCATCAGCCAGACGGCGCCCAGAGTCTTGGCGACCGGGGAAGTAATTTTCCGCGAGCGAAACCAGCGCGCACCCAAAGTAGCAATCAATACCGGCAACAGGAATGCACCCAGTCCGCAGACTTGGAACACAGCATCAGCGCCATATGCGCCGATGATCCCGATCCAATTGCGGGCGGTGCGAGAATTGGTCAAAAACGACTCAGTATTGAATGAAGGATCCAGCGGAGAATACGAAGCCAGTGCCAGGAAAAGAAGGAGCGCGGAGACGCACAACAGGAACCCAATCAGCTCGTTGAGCCGCCGGTTACTGGTGGGCACGAAAATCCGAGAAAAATAATTCATAGGCGTATCATGCACCTGTTTAGACGACAAAATTCCCTTCAGGCGCCACTACGCCAGAGCCCTACAATTATGACAAGAAACAGAGGCTGTCGACAATCGGGAGTATCGAGTTAGGTATTCTATTGAAAACGCTGGGCAATCTAGCCAACAGGCTTTCCGGCATAAATCAGCACCAAGACTCCAATCACTATCCGATATATCGCAAACGGCACAAATCCATGCTTTCGCACCCAGGCCATGAACCAAGCGACCGCGGCGTAAGCCACCAGAAACGACACCACAAAGCCAATCGCCAAGACCATCCATCCATGCCCATCAATTTGCGACACGCCAATCGGATTTCCGCCCTTTGCCCGTAAAGATTTCAACAGGTCATACCCAGTAGCCGCTGCCATCGTAGGGATTGACAGGAAGAAGGAGAACTCCAGAGCCGAAGCTCGCGACATCCCCGCCACTTGGCCGCCTGCGATTGTGGCCATCGATCGCGACGTCCCCGGAAAGACCGCCGAGAGAATTTGACAAGCTCCAATCCAGACGGCCTGACCCAGGCTCATTGCCTCCATCTTCCAAGTGCGAATGAGTCCGGAAGAGACAGGTCCGGTAGCCTCAGCTCCGGCGTGCAATACGTCCACGATCCACATCACCACACCGCCGACCAACAGCGATACGCCCATGACCGTGAGGTTCTCCAGGTTTTTTCCAATCACCTTCCTCAGAAGAAACGCGGGAATGGCAGTCACCAGGAACGCAATCAAAGTCAAACCTAAAGGATGAGTCAGCGCCGTACGGTCTCCATTCTCTCCGCGCGGAAAAGTCGAAAGAAACTTAACGATCCGCTCCCGGAAATAAACCGGCAGGCACAGAATCGCTCCCGACTGGATCACGATGGTATACATCTTCCAGTAGCCATCGGTCAGGCTGACATGAAGAAGTGCTTCCGAGATACGCAAATGGGCTGTAGAACTTATGGGCAAAAATTCAGTGAGCCCTTCAATGACCCCCAGAATCGCCGACAGCAGATAGTCGTGCAAGCTCCCTCCATCGTCCCAAAATCACATAGAGGCAGCCGCCATCGGCCGCCCAGCGGAGCAAAGCTCCGCAGCCGCGCAGAACTAAAACTAACATGATAAGAGATCAATGCGAAGGATCAGACGTGAATTCTATTGATTGCTATTTCCCCAGGTGGGCACGTTCTGTTGAATCAAGAAGGCAAGCCGCAAAGCACGTGCACCCCAATCGGAATCCGGAAACTGCGAGGCAACTTTTTGCGCCAAATTTAAAGCTTTGGTCCTAGCCTCGTCAGATTTTTTGGGCGTGTCCTCAGACTTATAAATCTCGATCAGGGCCGAATACCGCCAAGCGGCGTCATAGAGAGCTTCCGGTGTTTTGGCTGACTGCGGATGCTCGTTGGCAAACTTCTCGTAAATATCTGCTTCTTTCTCAGGGCAGCGTGACGCGCCCTTCCAGTCGCCGCACAATTTATTATCGAGCACGGTGAAGGCAGCCAAATCCGCCCATTTAGTCCCAGGAAATTTCTTCATCACCAGCTTCATCCACTCGGGATCAATCTCTCCGCGAAGATAGGCGTCCTGTTCCTGTGCCGAAGGCTTGGTCATGATGTCAGCCTTCTCTAGTTGCCAGCGAATATCCGCAGCACGATAGAGCGCTTCTCCGGCCAGGGGAGAAGTAGGGAACATGTCATATACGCGATAGTAGAGCCTTAGAGCATCCAAATCTGCCCCGCGACGCCCCCTCCGTCGGCTGGCTTCATCTTCGGAGTCGACCGCTTCGCCATAAAGAATCTTGGCTGAGTCCGGATTGGTTGGCAGAACAATACCTTTATCGATAATCCATCCCGAGACGATGCGCTCTTCTGTGGGTTTGATGGCGAGATTTGCCTGCACGTGCAGCCACTCCCGGCTTTTTTCCATGATGATGACTTCACGCCCGCGCGACACATCTCCAAGATGCGCCGAGTCGGTGCTGGGCGATAGATACATAGGAGCCACCCGCACACAGGCACCGCGAGTGTATTCAGCCGCAGAAGCCGCAGCTGCAAAGAGAAAAAATACAGCAGAGAAAAGAAGAATTTTTCGAGTCATAGCAGCGTGCAGATCATGAGGCTTTCGAGCGAATCCGCGCCAGGAGTTCGGGCTCGATATTGCCTCCGCTGATCACAGCGACATTCATTTTAGTCCCAGGCAACTCATCACGATGAAAAAGAAACGCAGCCGTAGTCACGGCCCCGCTGGGTTCGGCCACCGTTTTAGGGTTAGATGCAAGTAAACGGGTGGCCTCAAGGATTTCTTCCTCGGTTACGGTCACAATTTTGTCGATATAGCGGCGAATGTGCTCGAAATTGATGGCCCCCACGCTCTGTGTGCGCAGACCATCGGCGATCGTCCGCGAAACCTGTTCAGCAGGGAACTCAACCACCTTGCCCTCGCGGAAACTGGCGACACAGTCGGCGGCAAGCTCGGGCTCCACGCCGATCATTTTTATTTGCGGATTGCTCAGTTTGATGGCAGTAGCAATACCGCTACTCAGTCCTCCTCCACCAATCGGAACTAACACGCACTCAACCTCGGGTAAGTCTGCCAGAATCTCGAGCCCAATCGTCCCTTGCCCAGAAATAATTTTTTCGTCGTTGTAAGGCGGAATGATGGCGTAGCCATGTTCTGCGGCCAATTCTTCAGCCTTGATCTGCCGTTCCTTGCTGCCCGGACCGACGACAACAATCTCCGCACCCAATGCTTTAGTCGCTTCGCGTTTGGTGGCAGGAGCATTGTCCGGCATGACCACCACACACTTCACGCCCATTGCGCGAGCAGCATAAGCCACACCTTGAGCATGATTGCCGCTGGAGTAAGTAATCACGCCGCGCTGCCGCTCTTGCTCAGGCAGGGAGGCGACCTTGTTATAGGCCCCGCGCAGTTTGAAAGCGCCGATGGGTTGCTGGTTCTCGGGTTTAAGAAAGAATTGTCGATCGGAAGCGCCGAGGTTGGATGTCACCAACTTAGTGCGAACGGCAACTCCATTTAGTCGTGCCTGCGCTTCGCGGATGTGGTGAAGAGTGACCAATTAGATTTCCAAGATTACCGGCATGATTAGCGGACGTTTTTGTGTTTGCTTCGAAATATACCGTTTCAAATCTGCGCGAATTTTTTCTTTGATGACGCCGTAATCGGCACGCTCTTCATCACTCGACTGCTCCAGCGTCTGCATGACAATCTGCCGAGCGCCATCCATCAATCCATCGTCCCCAGGATTGAAGCCGCGAGTCACGATCTCCGGTGGAGGCCCAACATCCCCGGTTAGTTTGTGTATCGCGATGATCGGCAACACGATGCCGTCTTCACTCAAATGTCGGCGATCTTTAACAATTAAATCTTCCACCACATCCACGCGCGACCCAGAATCGATACAAACGCGACCGACATTTACTTTGCCCGCCTTGCGTGCGCCTAATTCGTCGATCTCCAAAACATCGCCGCTTTCGATCAGTACGACGTTTCCAACCGCGCCATGCATGGACTTTGCCAACTCAGCGTGCAATTTCAGCTGTCGGTATTCTCCGTGAACCGGAACAAAATACCGCGGCTTCACGAGATTGATAATCAGCTTCAGTTCTTCCTGGCTGGCGTGCCCGCTGACATGGACCGGTGGAGAAGACCCATCGTCATAAATCACATGCGCTTCGCGACGGAACAAGTGATCAATCACCCGATAAATCGCCTTTTCGTTTCCAGGAATGATGCGCGACGAAAGTACAACGGTATCGTTCTTTTCAATCTTGGCGTGCTTGTGATTGTCCACGGCCGCGCGCGAGAGAGCGGACATCGGCTCACCCTGCGTTCCGCTGATGAGCACACAAACTTTCTCCGGAGGAAAGTTTTTGATCTCTCCGGGATGAATCAATAGACCCTCAGGAATATCGAGATAACCAAGGTCCTCTGCAATCTCTGCCGAACTGGTCATCGACCGCCCGACAAACGCCACCTTTCTTCCATGCTGCCAAGCCATCTCCATCGCGAGCTTGATGCGGTGAATCGAAGAAGAGAAACACGAAACAAACAGCCGCCGCTCAGTCCCGGCAAAAATCTCTTCAAACTTCTGTCGCACAGCCCGTTCACTAGGCGTGTAACCGCGCCGCTCAACGTTGGTCGAGTCCTGCATCAACAACAGCACGCCTTCTTTGCCGTACTCTGCAAAAGAATGCAGGTCGAACAGCTTGTTGTCGGTAGGAGTCGGGTCAACCTTGAAATCGCCGGTATGAATCACCACCCCGAGTGGCGTATGAATCGCCAGCGCCACACAATCGACCAGACTATGGGTGACCTGGATCGGGTGAACCGTAAACGGTCCAACCTTGAAACGCTCATTCGGCTTAAGCTCGCGCAGGTCGGCATCATCGAGCAACTCATGCTCATCCAACTTGTCTTCTACGTAGGCCAGGGTGAACTCAGTCCCCCACACCGGCACATTCAGCTCGGAAAGAATCCAAGGCAAAGCACCAATGTGATCCTCATGGCCGTGCGTCAGCACAATTCCGCGAACCTTGTCCCGGTTGTCCATCAAATAAGAGATGTCGGGCACAACAATATCTACCCCAAGCAACTCGGCCTCAGGGAACATCAGCCCGCCGTCGATGACCAGAATGTCATCGCCCCAGCGCACGGCCATGCAGTTCATTCCGAACTCGCCGAGACCCCCAAGGGGCACGATATGCAACTTTCCAGTTGGCATGAGAACCTTTGATGCTAGCACAGGGAGAGAATCACAATGAGCCAACAGCCGGCCCTGATTGCTCCGCAATGGACCCGTGAGCCGATGTTTTTCTCGGAAGTAAAAGTGTACACATTGCTGTGAGTTGTTAGCACACCTGACTTGTGGAGCACAGTCGGCCATGCCGGTTTCATCATGGACAATCTGATCGCGTCAGGAAAGGCCAAACCAATGACGTGGTCCTATCTCAGCCGGACATACGCAGCCGGTTTTCCTCTGGGGCTAACCGCTGGACACATCCGACTTCGAGAACGATTTTGGGTGCCGACACCTACCGCCGGCCTCTCCATGGGCGGCATGCATACCTGAACCTCTCCATCCCCAACCTGAAACAGTTCGCCTCTGTTAGTGTTTTCAGCTCCGGCTGGTTCGGGGACGGTTAGAGGCATCCGAGAAGAAATTTGCAGCAGCTCTGTGCGACGCCAACGCCAAGAAACACTTGAAGTTGGAATGGTTTTCCACCGGTAGTCAGGACTTTTACCTAGGTGCAACCAAAAACACCATAGTCCTGCTGGAAGGCCATGGTTGCAAAGTGGAATACCACGAAAGCGGTGCAGGCTATACTTGGGAGAACTGACGGGACGATCTGCATCAGTTTCCCCGGCTTTTCAATCACTGAGAACGGAGAACTGGAATACCGGCCTCGCCTAAGGCATCCTCTGTATCGACGGTGATGTGTCCCAAAACTGGCGTTTTGCATCATATGTGCGCTACTGTTTATGCAGATGCAGGATACTCCGTCCAAGTCCTGGCTCCGCCGCAAAGTGGAGAACACCCTAAGGCGATCGTTTACTCGGGCATATCGAACCGTTCAGGTTGATCCGTCAAGGTTTCTCTTACAACTACGGGCCGCCTACGGTCTGCCAATCGGCAGCTACCACGGCGTTTTTTCCGTAGACATAGCCCGTCTGGACGATGTAGCAAACCGGATCATACGCAGTGGCATGAAAGTAGCGGCCACAGAAGGCGCGGGTTTTGGCCTGGGTGGTCTGGTCACCGTAATCCCTGATCTCGGTATTCTTTCCGCGATCACCCTACGTACGATTCAAAAACTGAGTTTGCTTTACGGTTTCGAGTTCAATACCGACGACGAAACTGCGGAACTTTGGATCGCCGCGGCCAGCGCGGCTGGAGTCGACATTAGTAGAGAACTGATCGAAAAAGAGGTAGTAAACAAATTTGTGCCCAGAGTGATCCAGCGCATAGCCGCCCGTGCCAGTACGGAAGTGGTTGAGAAGTGGGCGGGACGCATGATTCCTATCGCGAGTTCGGCCATCGGCGCTGGGCTGAACTATTACTTTGTCCGCGCCTGGGGCCGGCGCGCGCAGGATCACTTCCGACAAAGGCATTTGGACGTCCGTCGCAAAGCCACGCAAGCGTTGCCTGCAACTGAACCCGCACAATTACAGGGTTAGTCACTCAGTGTTTGAATAGTTCTATCGACTATGCTCGAATTCCAATGTACAGCTGTCCTTTTCGATCTCGACGGAGTTTTGGTGGATTCAACAAAGTCTGTGGTTGTCGTGTGGACGGCGTGGTCTGAGAAACACGGAATCCCACCCGCCAAAACATTGGAGATCATTCATGGCCGCCGGACCATTGAAGGAGTACGGATGCTCACTCCGCATCTTGACGCAGAATCTGAAGCCCAAAAACTGGAATCTGCTATTACAAACAAAAAGGGCGGGACAATAGCGATACCCGGAGCTGCCAGGTTAGTGGCATCACTTCCGGCCGATCGATGGTGCGTGGTGACGTCCGGTTTGAAGGAGTTTGCCAAAATCAGGCTAAACGATGCGAACCTGCGGATACCCGAAATTCTGGTTTCTGCCGACGACGTGAACCAGGGAAAGCCTCATCCTGAGCCTTACCTAAAAGGCGCTCAGTTGTTGAACGTGGATGCATCTGAATGCATTGTCATTGAAGACGCACCCAATGGGATTCGCGCCGGACGGGCGGCCGGCATGAGGGTGATCGGCGTGGGCACGACATATCCAATAGAGGAATTAAAAGAAGCGAATGCAGTAGTGAAGACGATGGAAGGCATCACAGCCACCAGTAAACAAGGCTTAATCACAATTCGCGTGGAGTAAACAAAGTAGAGTAAACAAAAACGTCGGTAGACGGCCTTTGCCCCGTCTCCATACATTACATTTCGCCCGCTACCGCAGCCACTCTTCCAACTCGATCCCACGATCAGTCTTCTCGTCCCGATACTTCACAATTACAGGCGTATATAAAGACAGATTCCAATCTGTGGCTGGGCCTTTTTTCACCGCGCGCGCTCCGGGAACAACCACGGCGTTCTCCGGTACTTCCAGTGGCTGTTCGACAGTAGCCCGATAAACCTCACCCTTCACCAAATCGTAGAGTGGTGTAGAGCGGGTCAAAATCGTCCCCGCACCAAGCACAGCGCCTGAGTGGACTAGTGTTCCTTCATACACTCCGCAATTCCCGCCGACCAAAACATCATCTTCGATAATCACCGGAGCTGCATTGATCGGCTCCAGCACTCCACCAATCTGCGCGGCAGCGCTCAGGTGAACCCGTTTGCCAATCTGTGCACATGACCCAACCAGCGCGTGCGAGTCCACCATGGAGCCTTCATCCACATAGGCCCCTACGTTTACGTACATGGGCGGCATGCAAATCACCGAAGGCGCAATATAAGCACCGGAGCGCACCGACGAACCTCCTGGAACCACGCGTACACGATCAGCGACAGTAAAATGCCGGGCCGGAAATGTGTCCTTATCAACAAATGACAGACCGTCTTTCCCACCCATCTCCTGCAATTCACCTAGCTTAAAGCCGAGCAGGATGCCTTGCTTGACCCAGGCATTGACCGTCCACTTCCCATTCAACTTCTCTGCCGCGCGAATTTTTCCACAAGTAAGGGCATCGCGGAATTCAAGAAAAGTCTGCCGGGCCGGGGGATCGGAGGCACTGCTGGCAACAAGTGTCTCGATTGCTTTTTGAAGTGATGACATC
>Ga0207689_10000707_pt1 | contig 31997 bp, 33 predicted proteins | sample KBSMisM52_FD_184312 | JGI IMG/M metagenome (GOLD analysis project Ga0207689, IMG submission 184312) | Miscanthus rhizosphere microbial communities from Kellogg Biological Station, Michigan, USA - KBS Miscanthus M5-2 (SPAdes) (version 2) | ecosystem: Host-associated > Plants > Roots >...
ACCATAGACCAGTTTTTCGATGGTTAGCTGCAATGAGTTTTGATTGTTAATTGGGGCGGGTGGGTGCGTCAATCACATGTGGCTTTGATACTAAACTTAAAATCCCCGCCCAAGCGGAACTTGGACGGGCGCTCTCGGTTTGTCTGATAGTGAAATTTAATTTCTTTGCCACTGGACCGCCGGAGACATCTTATTCAGGATGCTGGGTTTTCCCACCGCTTCCACAAAAAGTCGATATTGTCCGGGTGCAACCCCCGCTGCGCTTAATTTGAAGTCACGAGTGTTCTGGGGTACCTGGCCCAACTCAGTCAGTTTGCGGCCGTCCGACGAAGCATAAATTGCGAAGTGGTCTACGGCATTCTCATTGCCGGAAATATTCCAATGTAGCTTGTCACCAGAAACGGTGGGTTGCAACTGTACGCAATTATCGATGCCGGTTTCGATTTCTGTTCCTTCCTCGTAGTCATTCCACGTCACAATTTGCAGAGCTTCCAGCTGGTTGGATGAAGAGAAATAGTGGTTGATCTTGGCGAATGTATTAAGCCAAGTCTGGCCGCAGTTTTGTGGCAGGACCGTACCTTTACCCCAGGAGGCGGCGCGGTCATCGTAGCCTTTGTAAACTGAGCCGAAAATTAGCACGGTGCGGGAACGGCGTGCCGCAAAATAGTTTTTGTAGAAGTCATCCAAATAAGGCAAGTCGGGACTGGTGTTACGGTCCAGCCATCCAAACGCCCCATCGCCCTCGGGAGATTTGAACGAATGGGCGTTCCTGTTCATGAACAGCGGATTGCCTTTGACCGACGCGCGAACCCGGTTCCAGTCGATGGATGGGTTAACTACATCGAAGAAGAAAACCACCGGGCGCCCGTCTTGACGCAGATATGCCGGGCTCTTTTCGAAGTGATCGTAGGCGTAGTTCAGGTCCTCAATCAAGAGTCTGGTGACGTCGCAGTGCGCGTCTTCGCATTTTTTGAGTGCACCACGGTCGTAGCTAATAGCAAAGGTGAAGCCGGAATGGTCTTCCGCTTCCTCGCGGAAGACGACCGGAACCTGCGCGTGCTCAGGGCGTTGTGTGCCATACCAATCAACGACCGCGCCGTCGATGCCACGGCTGATCATATCTTCGATTTGGCGGCGTACCTGGTCACGATTGTCTGAGAGGTAGCCGATATCTACGTGTTTTTTGTTCTGATCGAAAAATGAGACTACGCGGGCATAAATTTTGGTGGTCGAGCCGGGATACAGCAAAGAGCGGATGGGCAGCTTGCTAACCTGGCCAAGCTGAGGGTTTCCGTTGTACATGCCGCGGAACGACGCGCTGGTGCTGGTGTTGTTGGCGGTCCGGGATTCGAGGGTGGTGGAATTTACCTGTGCCAGCGACACCGAGGCTAATAGACATAGAAGGACTGGTATTCGCAACATATGGATATCAACAAGGATGCAGGCTGGGCGGGTTGCAGATGCATGGGCTTGGGTATCCGGTAGTTCGTCACGCGGCGCGGTCCTTTAAACCAGCGCCTGTCATCTGGTTAGCGCAATGGGCGCAGCAGAAGAAATGGCCGTTGACCTCGACTCCGTGGCCGATGATTTTACATTTGCAGTGTTCGCAACTGGGAGCTACTGCCTGGATTGCGCATTCGAAGCTGTCGAAGACGTGTTTGGCGCCAGCGGCAATTACTTCGAAACTCTTGTCGTAGTCGTTTCCACAAACTTCACATTTGGCCATGGGATCACCCTTTCGGAGTGCTTAGTAGATGGTTGGGGGGATTATTGCTGTTGTCTGCTGTAGATCCCCAGCCTTGCAACATCGGCTAGACCCCGAGAACATTCCAAAAATCGGATTCGAAAAACCGCCTAAGTCTTTTGCCCTTAAATAATTAACACTTTGTACTGTTTAGGTTACGGACGGGCCAAGGGAGCGAAACCAGTGGGATGGAATCGGCATCCAAGTTGGTATAATAGTGGTCGCCTTCCTGTGGAAGTGACGCTCCTTCCTAGAAGCCCTAAATTCCGATGTCGATTAAAACCAAAGCAGCAATTCTCATTCCTTCCGGGTTAGTTCTTTTGTTCACAATTGTCGGCGGCATTGACGCCGTCCGCGCCGCTAACACCAACGATGGCGCCTATCGCCAGTTGCAGGTGTACAGCGAAGTGCTGTCGCGTGTGCGCAGCGAGTACGTGGAAGATCCCAACTTGCCCCTGGTGACCGACGGCGCGCTGCATGGGTTGCTGGAGTCGCTCGATCCGAATTCGAGTTTCCTGACCAGTAGCGAATACAAGGATTACAAGGCGCATAACTCCACAGCCAAAGCGGATATCGGCGCGGCGGTTTCGAAGCGCTTTGGCTACGCTTCGGTGATTGCTGTGATCCCCGGTGGTCCGGCGGACAAAGCCGGGTTGCAGGCAGCCGACATTTTGGAAGCGATTGACAATAAGTCGACGCACGAAATGTCGCTTGCGGAGATTCATAACCGGTTGGTGGGCGATGTGGGCTCTAGCGTGACCGTGGCTGTGGTTCGTGCGCGCCGTGCCGAACCGCAGAAGATTGTGATTACCCGCGACTCGGTCACAATTCCCCCGGTTTCCGACAAGATGATGGAAGACGGCGTTGGGTACATCCATGTCGATGCCTTCACTAAAGGAAAATCGCAGGAAGTCGCCGCCAAGGTGAAAGATTTGCAGAAGTCCGGGGCCAAGAAACTAGTGCTCGATTTGCGTAATTGTGCTGCCGGCGAAGAGTCTGAGGGCATCGCCACTGCGAACCTGTTCCTGAATCACGGAACCATTACGTATCTGGAAGGACAGAAATATCCGCGCGAAGCGTTCAATGCTGATCCTTCCAAGGCCATTTCGACTCTGCCATTGGCTGTGATTGTGAACAAGGGCACAGCGGGACCGGCGGAAGTTGTTGCTGCCTCGATTCTGGACAACGCCCGCGGTGACGTAGTGGGTGACAAGACTTTCGGTGATGGCTCGGTGCAAAAGGTCATTGAGCTTTCCGATGGCTCGGCGGTGATCTTGTCAATCGCGAAGTATTACTCGCCCAAAGGCAAGACGATCCAGGACAATGCCGTGACTCCGAATGTTTTGGTGGCTGACAGCGATGACGACGGCAATTTGCCGGACGATGACGACAATGCGGCTCCCACAGAGCAGCAGGAAGTGAAGCCAGCGCCACAGACCGATGAGCAGTTGCAGAAGGCCATACAAGTTTTAAAACACCGCGCCAGCTAGTTGCGGTAAAGTAACCCCATGTTGAGGAGAACCAGTCTCGGTTGCGGACTATTGGTTCTCCTCTTTGTTTATGCGGGATTCACCGACCAAAAACCCCCGGCTGTGAGTAATTCTGATCTGGTCGAGTTCCCTGTGACGATGCAGCAGAAGATCACGGCAGGCGTAACTCCGGTCGGGACCAAGGTCCAGGCCAAGCTCACCATTTCTACGCTGGTTCACGGTACTGTCGTTCCTAAAGATGCGGTTCTGTCGGGCGAGATCACGGAATCAGCCGCGAAGTCCGCGGATGCTCCTTCCAAGCTTGGCATTCGTATGGATATGGCACAGTGGAAGAATGGATCGCTGCCGATCAAGGCTTATCTCACCGCATGGTACTACCCGCCGAAATCCATCATGGGCGAGGACAACAACCCAGGTTATCAGGGCGCAATGCACGGCTCGATCGGAATCACCATGGGTGGCGGCAGCACAAATAATCCGCAAACTTTTCCCACTTCTAGTTCACCTACTGGGCGGCGTGTGTCCGATGATGACTCGATGCCTTTTCCGACTACGCCCGATCCTGGAACCATGAGTCCCAATGATTCTTCCACGCATCGCTCGCGGATGCCCGACGTGGAGTCGAAACGCGGTGAAGATGGCGCGATTGTTTTGACTTCGAAGAAGGGCCTCAAGCTGGACAAGAACACCACTTATGTTTTGGCTACAGGCGATTTGCTTAGGCAGAAGTAGTAGTCCCCCCATTGCTGTTTTCTATTCTTGGTCGTTCACGCCTGCTATGCTGACCATGTCTTCTCATGCAGTCGCTATTCCAAGACGACGATACTGTTGTCGAAGAAACTAAAACTCCACGAACCAGAACTGCGCGGCTGCTTTTGTTCGGATTTCTAATTCTGGCCTCCGCCGTCATTGGCGCAGCGTCAGGATTGTTGCTGGTTTATACCGTGGACTTGCCGCAGGTCGAGGAGCTGGAACGGTACCGTCCCAGTTCGATCACAGAGCTTTATGACGACCAGGGACGTGTGATCGGATCGTTCGCGTTACAGCGCCGGGTGATTGCTTCTTATGAAGATTATCCCCAGGTTTTACGCGATGCGCTGATTTCGATCGAAGACAAAGATTTCTACCGGCACTGGGGTGTGAACGTTTGGCGTATTGCCGGTGCGGCGTATCGCGATATCCGCTCTGGTGGCAAGGTTGAGGGAGCTTCGACCCTTACTATGCAACTGGCACGGAACTTGTTTCTCTCTCCCGACCGTTCATTTCATCGCAAAATTCAGGAAGCACTGCTGGCGATTCAGATCGAGCGAAGATTTACCAAGGCACAGATTTTTACCTTGTACGCCAACCAGATTTACCTCGGACATGGTAGCTACGGATTTGAAGCCGCCTCCGAGTATTACTTCAGCAAGCCCGCAAGGAAGTTAACACTGGAAGAAGCTGCGCTGTTGGCTGGATTGCCAAAGTGGCCTGCGAACTACTCTCCGATCACCCATCCTGACCGGGCTCTGAAGCGGCGAAACCTGGTGATCAATTCCATGATGGAAGATGGAAAGATCACAGCCAAACAAGCGGCGGAGGCACGGGACAAACCGATTGAATTGCATGTTGCGCATGATCCTGGTTCGCTGGCTCCTTCTTATGTGGAAGAGATACGGCGCTATTTGGAGACCACCTACGGCAGCGACCAGGTGCACCAGGGCGGGTTGAAGGTCTATACCACGCTCGATATGGATCTACAGCGGGCGGCGAACCGGGCGGTGCTCGATGGACTCGCGGCCTATGAGCGGCGGCACGGGTGGAAGGGGCATCTGGAAAATGTAACGCCGCAAAACCATCACCCTGACTGGGACGACGAGCCCGAAGTTGGTGACTACATTCACGTACTGGTGACAGCAGTTTCCCAGGGATCGTGCACAGTAAAGTTCGGCCGGTTTACGGCCACACTGGGAAAGGCTGAGTTTGCGTGGACACGACGCAGGCCGCAAGATGCAGTGAAGCTGGGCGATATCGTCTACGTGAAGTTGCTTGGGCTGTCGCCAGACAACACGGCGAGGGTTAGTTTGGAACAGGACTCAGGAACCCAGGCAGCGTTGATCGCGATCGACAACGCGACCGGCGGGATCAAGGCGATGGTAGGCGGGCGCGATTTCAATCTTTCCAAGTTTAATCGGGCTACGCAGGCGTTGCGTCAAGTAGGGTCTTCGTTTAAGCCTTATGTTTATACCGCAGTGATCGATCAGGGAGCTTGGCCGGATGACACGATTCTTGATGCTCCTGTGACTTTTCAAACTCCTTCCGGGCCTTATATTCCGCACAACTTCGACGACAAGTTTGAAGGGACGATTACTTTGAGGCGGGCCTTGTCGCAATCGCGGAATATTCCGGCGTTGAAGTTAGCGGACCAGATTGGAATCAAAAAAGTGATTGAGTACGCGCACCGGTTTGGGATCACGTCCAATCTGCCACCGTATTTGCCGGTGGCGCTTGGTGCGGCCGAAGTTACGCTGTATGAGCAGACTTCGGCATTCAGCGTTTTCCCGGGTGATGGCGTTCGTGTGATGCCTCGGTATATCACCAAGGTGACCGATCATGAAAGCCGCATTCTGGAAGAGAACTATGCGGAAGTGAAGGATGTCGTAAGTGCGCAGACAGCGCGGGTGATGACCTCCATGTTGCGCGAGGTCGTGCTGCATGGGACTGCGATCAAGGCGAGTTCGATGCAACTCCCTTTGGCGGGTAAGACGGGGACTACCAATGATTTCACGGATGCGTGGTTTGTAGGATTTTCTCCGTCGATGACTTGTGGAGTCTGGGTTGGGTATGACGAGAAGAAATCGTTAGGTTCTGGAGAGACAGGGGCACGGGCAGCGTTGCCGGTTTGGATGGATTTCATGAAAGTTGCATTGGCGGGGAAGGATCTGGGAGATTTTCAGGCTCCGCAGGCGATGATCAAAGCGCCACCGAAGGTCGATACGTCGGATACGGCGCCAGGCGCGGATGAGGCGCATTGAGCGGAGTGCAAAGAGAAACAAATCGCGTTTAGTGGTATCCATCACAACAGTCCCGTAAGCGACACCGTGATTTCACTCTTTATCATAAAGAACTTGATGAAATGCAGCTGCCAGCCTAAGATTTCCTTATGCTGGAACATCACCCCCGGCGCCGCTACCGGCGTGTCGCGCCACCTTTGCCTGCCCGAGCGATGGATGACCTGCGCTTCATCCGCCAGACCATGGAACGCTCCTCGTCTTTCACGGCGGTATCCGGCCGGGGACAAGTGCTGGTGGGCGCAACCGCGCTTTTAACAACAGCCATCGCGCATAAACAATCCACACAAAACTGGCTGCTGATCTGGATCACCGAAGCGGCCGTAGCTTGTGCCATAGCGCTTGCCAGCATCTATCGCAAAGCGCATAGCAAAGGATTGCCACTGACCAGCGGTCCAGGAAGAAAGTTCGCCGTCAGCTTTCTGCCTCCAGCATTCGCCGGCTTGATCCTGACAATCGTTCTAACCAAAGCCGGCCTGACGCAATTTCTGCCGGGAACGTGGTTACTTCTCTATGGCGCGGGTGTCGTCACAGGAGGAGCTTTCTCCGTTGCCATCGTTCCTGTGATGGGCAGTTGCTTCATGCTGGCCGGAGCAGTCGCATTCGTAGCACCTGCCACGTGGGGAGATATTTTCATGGTTGCAGGCTTTGGCGGTCTGCACATCTTGTTTGGAATCTTGATCGCGAGGAAACACGGTGGCTAGGGCCCGGCTCAATACAAAACACGTATTCATTCGGCAACAAGCGTCGCAACGCGCTGCTACGCCTGAGACTAAGGATTTCCCAGAACTCGACCGCCTGATTCACGAACGCATGCGCCTGGGAATCGTGAGCGCACTCGCAGTGAATCACTCTCTGAGTTTCAATGACCTCAAACGCCTGCTGAAAACCACCGACGGCAACATCAGCGTCCACGCCCGTAAACTTGAAGAGGCCAGCTACATCGCCTGCAACAAGTTCTTTGAAGGACGCATGCCGCGTACTGAGTACCGCCTAACCGCGACGGGCAAAAAAGCATTCGATGAGTACCTGATTCAAATGGAAGATTTGGTACGGAGAATGAAGGAGCACTAAGCATATTCACAAAAAAACTAGGACAGCCCGGAGCCCCCCGAAGCTGTCCAAAACCCTCCCGGTTAGAAGGGCGTGTACTGGATAGAAACTAGAACCAACATGTTGCACCAATATTGCGACAACATGAATTTCCCGTAAATTCGCTGCTATAGTAATGGCGCGTCGATATCATGCCCCGTAAGACCGAGCAGTCCCGCAAACTGCAACTGCGAGCCGAGCAACTCATTCCCGGAGGAGTCGACTCCCCAGTTCGCGCCTTCCGCGCCGTAGGCGGAGATCCTCCCTTCATCGCTCTGGGCCAAGGCTCTCGCATTATGGATGTCGATGGGAACGAGTACATCGACTACGTGGGCTCCTGGGGCCCGCTAATCTTGGGCCACGCGCATCCCATTGTGACAGAAGCGGTCATCGAAGCGGCCAAGAGTGGAACCAGTTTCGGCGCATCGATCGCAGCAGAAGCTGATTTGGCGGAATTAGTCATCGCCGCTTTCCCCCACATTCAGAAAGTCCGCTTCGTAAGCTCTGGGACCGAAGCCACCATGTCTGCCATCCGATTGGCACGTGCTTATACCAAGCGGAAATACATCATCAAATTCGAAGGCTGTTATCACGGCCACGCCGATGCGTTATTAGTAAAAGCCGGATCAGGCGTGGCAACCCTGGGAATTCCAGGTTCCGCCGGCGTTCTGGAAGAGTATTCCCAATTCACTCTGGCACTGCCTTTCAACGACGTCCCAGCACTAGAACAGGCGTTTCTGAAATTTAAACATCAAATCGCCTGTGTGATCGTGGAACCGGTGGTTGGCAACATGGGGTGTGTGGCAGGCTCCGGCACATATCTTGCAGCATTGCGCACCATCACGCAACGCGAAAAAGCTCTGTTGATTTTTGATGAAGTCATGACCGGGTTCCGCCTGGCCTTTGGCGGCGCACAGGAACTCTACGGCATCAAGCCCGACCTGACCACGATGGGAAAAATCATCGGAGGAGGTCTGCCCGTCGGAGGCTATGGCGGCCCGGCAGAAATTATGAATCTGGTTGCGCCATTGGGCCCGATGTATCAGGCAGGAACGCTGTCGGGCAACCCACTGGCGATGGCGGCGGGGATTGCGACCGTGCGCTACTTGAAGGAGAACAAGGATGAAATCTATCCGCAGTTGGAAAAACTCGGCGCCCAGTTAGTGGACGGCATCACTGCCGTAGCCAAAGAAAAGAATGTGCCACTGTGCAGCAACCGCGTTGGTTCGATGTTTACCTGGTTCTTCCAGCCGGGCCCGGTCACGGATTGGGCCACAGCGTCAAAGTCAGACAGCCAAGCCTTCGGAAAGTTTTTTGGCAAGATGCTGGATCAGGGAATCTATCTGCCGCCTTCCCAATATGAAGCGGCATTCCTCAGCGCGGCCCACACTGAAGAAGATATTCAGAAAGCCATTGCCGCGGCGAAACAGTCGTTCTGATTTACTTCATCATTTCTGGAATGGTCACAAAATCATAACCTTCCGATTTGTATTTTGCGACTAAGCGATCTGTTGCAGCGACGGTATGTCCACGGTTCACACCCATCTCCACATGCCCGCCATCATGCAGCAGAATCACATCGCCACCTCGCAATTGCCGCTTCACATGCTTCTCAATCCGCTCAGGAGAAGTAGCCTTCCAGTCGTAACAAGTAATACTCCACATCACCGGTTCCAATCCCATCTCGCGCGCAATTCGCAACACCGATGGTCTTCGTCCGCCATAAGGTGGGCGAAATAATTTAGGCGCAGCTCCTATCACATCACTCAAAACATTCTGACAAGTAGTGAGCTGAATGCGCACCTGAGTCTGACTCTGCAAAGCCAGATTGGGATGCGTGTATGTGTGATTCCCAACCACATGCCCAGCCTTGACGAGATCACGAACAATCTGCGGTTTCTGCTGCGCATACCGCCCAATGCAAAAAAACGTCGCGCGCACATCATGCTTGTGCAAAACTTCCATCAGCCGCAAAGTGTGCGGATCATTCGGCCCATCGTCGTAGGTTAAAGCCAGCTTCTTTGTGCCCCGCGGTAGCTGCGTAAAAGTTTTCCCATACCACTGCCCAGACGGAGCCGTCGACTGATAACCTGCCGTCGAAGCGGCAACCAACGCAGCTGCAGATAAAACGTAACCAACCATGCAGCCCGATTGTACAGAAGTTCACGTAGGGCAGATGCCCACGTCTGCCCGAGGACTTTCCTCCGCCGTATAATTCCGAGCGGAGGTTCGATGAAGCCGCAAATACTCCTCTCGCTCTTTCTTTTCTGTGCCACGCTTTATGCGCAGACATCCAGCCCGACGGTCGCAGAAGCCGAACAATTCATGAATCAAGCCGAAGTCCGCCTCGCTGAGTTGAGCGTAAAAGTGAATACCGCCGCGTGGGTCCAGCAAAATTTCATCACGTATGACAGCCAGGCTTTGAACGCCGACGCACAGGACCAGAACACTGCGGTGACGACGGAGTTGGTCGAGCAAGCCAAGCGGTTCGACGGCCTAAAACTCCCGTCAGACCTCGCGCGCAAATTCATGTTGCTGCGGCTCTCGCTGACAGCGCCCGCGCCCAAAGACCCAACCCTTCGCAAAGAAATGACCAAGATCGGAGCCTGGCTCGACGGCGAATACGGCAAAGGAAAATACTGCCGCAAGCCGGATGAGTGCCTGGACATCACCGCGATCGAGCGCATCATGGCCAACAGCCGCGATCCCCAGGAGCTCAAAGATCTCTGGGCAGGCTGGCACAAAGTCGGCGCGCCCATGCGCCAGAATTATGCGCGCTTCGCCGAACTCTCGAACCAGGGCGCAAGAGAAATGGGGTTCACCGATGTCGGTGCGATGTGGCGCTCCGGCTACGATATGCCGCCAGATCAGTTCAGCGCAGAGCTGGAGCGGCTGTGGCGGCAGGTACGCCCGTTGTATTTGTCGCTGCATACCTATGTGCGGGCACGGCTGGTGAAGCAGTACGGTTCAAACGTGGTCCCGCCAGATGGGCCTATTCCTGCGCATCTATTGGGCAATCCCTGGGCACAGGAGTGGGGAAACATTTTTCCGCTGATGGGCCTGCCGCAATCGAGCAAGAGCTACGACACGACTGAGCTGCTCAAGGCAAAGAACCTCGACGCCAAAGGCATGGTGAAATACGGCGAAGGGTTCTTCACCTCGCTCGGCTTCTCTCCCTTGCCGCAGACTTTCTGGGACCGTTCGCTATTCACAAAACCTGCTGATCGCGACGTAGTCTGTCACGCCAGCGCCTGGGACCTCGACGGCAAAGACGATCTCCGCATCAAGATGTGCATCCAAGTCCGCGGCGTGGACTTCGTCACCATCCACCACGAACTGGGGCACAACTTCTATCAACGCGCCTACAAGAGCCAGCCGTTCCTGTTCCAAAACGGCGCCAATGACGGGTTTCACGAAGCCATCGGTGACGCCATCGCGTTATCCATCACGCCGCAGTACCTGAATAAAGTCGGATTGCTGGCGAAAGTCCCTGAGAGCGATGACGACATCCCAGATTTGCTGAAACAGGCTCTGGACAAAGTAGGTTTCCTGCCATTCGGGCTGATGATCGACCAGTGGCGCTGGAAAGTTTTCTCTGGAGAAATCACCCCTGCCAACTACAACAAAGCCTGGTGGGACCTACGCTTGAAGTATCAGGGAGTGGTTCCGCCGGTTGAACGCAGCGAAGCGGACTTCGATCCGGGCGCGAAATATCACATTCCGGCGAACGTTCCATACACGCGGTATTTTCTGGCGCGCATTTTGCAGTTCCAGTTCTATCGCGCGTTGTGCCGCGAGTCTGGGTACAAGGGTCCGTTGAACCATTGTTCATTCTTCGGCTCGAAAGAGGCCGGGGCGAAATTCAGCAAGATGCTGGAGATGGGGCAGAGCAAGCCCTGGCCTGATGCGTTGCAAGCCATGACCGGCGAGCGTGAGATTGATGGCAATGCGCTCTTGGAATATTTCGCGCCGTTGAAGAAGTGGCTGGATGAACAGAACAAGGGTCAGAAGGTGGGCTGGTGACGATGGTTCACCATGCATGCGGGTAAACATAGGCCGGATGGACGTATGCCGTAGGCAAGCCTAAAACATTTCAAACGTCCCTAGGGGACGCGTCGGTTGAACTGTTTCGCTACCCGGCGTTAAAAACGCCGTGCGATTATCGGTCGTCCCTCCGGGACTCTTTCTAAAACACTTGTTTTACGCAAGACGCCGTGACTTGCACGCGTGGCTCATGCGTCGCGAAACCGGAAATCCCTAAATCTTTTCCGCCGGAAATTCTAACTCCAACGCCAACGGCCCCGTAAAACGGTTGGTCAAATTCACCAACCCTACCAACAAATGCAAATCCAAAATCTGTTCATCGGAAAAATGTTTCTTGATGTCATCGAAATCGGAATCCTCAATCGTCCCAGGTGCGCGGGTCAATTCTTCTGCATACATAATCGCGGCCCGCTCTTTTTCTGAAAGCCCGCTGTGGTTTCCAATCTTCAACGCCGCCCACTCCTCCGGCGTTACTCCCACACGCTTCGACGCCGCCAAGTGATGCTGCAAGCAATACTGGCACTCATTGATCATCGAAACACGAATGTAGATCAACTCATAGAGCCGCCGCTCGAGGGAGCGTCCTACGCTGGCATAAAAGCCCAAAAAATTCTTCAACATATCCGGGCGATGTGCCAACACCTTGTGCCCATTTCCCGGCTTGCCCTTCAACTTCTGCTCATAGACTTCCTTCACTTCGGGAGAAGCATCTTCCATCTGCACCAAAGAAATACGAGCCATCAGTTCCTCACAATGATTGGAATTAGTCTCCGTATAATAAATGGTCACCAGCAACACTGGATGAATATGCTCAACATACGCCCGGCAACTGCAAATGACACGGCCCTGCTGAAGAGGCTAATCGGAGAACTCGCCGAGTTCGAACGCTTAAGCCATGAGGTCATCATTACCGAGGAAGACCTGCGCCGCGACGGCTTCGGCCCCAGCCCAAAATTCCGCGGCATGATCGCCGAGTGGGACGGGGAGCCAGCCGGCTACGCGTTTATCTACACGACGTATTCGACGTTCAAAGGAAGCGCGGGAATATTTTTGGAAGACCTTTTCGTTCGCACACAATTCCGCGGCAAAGGAATCGGGAAAGCGTTACTAGCTGAAGTCGCACGCATCGCTCGTGATGAAAAATGCTATGGAGTCCGTTGGGAAGTTCTCGACTGGAACCAGCCCGCCATAGATTTCTACAAATCTTTGGGAGCGGAGTTCCGTGATCCGTGGCGTTCGGTTTCGTTGACCGGCGATCCATTACACCAACTGGCGGAGAAAGCCAGATGACCCAGCGAGTCCGCATTGTCGGCGGAGGTCTAGCTGGCCCAGAAGCCGCGTGGCAATGCGCCCGCCGTGGCGTCGAGGTTGAACTCTGGGAAATGCGCCCAGTTCGCTTGACCGCAGCACACCAAACCGGAGACTTCGCCGAACTGGTTTGCTCCAATTCGCTGAAGTCTGACAGCGAAAACACCGCGCCTTGGCTGCTGAAAGAAGAGATGCGCCGCGCTGGATCGCTGCTGATGGAGATCGCCCGCCAGTGTGCAGTCCCGGCAGGCCATGCCTTAGCCGTCGATCGCCTGACATTTGCCGCGAAGGTGACAGAAGCGATCTCCAAGCAACCTCTGATCAAGATTCACCGCGAAGAGTTCACGCAAGTGAGCCAAGACGCAATCACCATCCTCGCTACCGGCCCGCTCACATCCGATGCACTCTCGCAAGAGATCACCCGCCTCAGCGGCTCGACGCATCTTTTCTTTTACGACTCCATCAGCCCGATTGTGGAATCCGACTCCATCGACATGTCCAAGGTCTACATGGCGGCCCGATACGACAAAGGCACAGCTGACTACATCAACTGTCCCATGGCGAAGGAAGAATACGACGCGTTTTACGACGCATTGATTTCCGCACAATCAGTCGAAGAAAAAGAGTGGGAAAAACTGAACTATTTCGAAGGTTGTCTGCCGATCGAAGAAATTGCCCGCCGTGGCCGCGATACTTTGCGCTTTGGCCCGATGAAGCCGGTTGGGCTGAGAGATCCGCGAACGGGAAAATCTCCACATGCCGTAGTTCAATTACGCCAGGAAAATCTGCGCGCCGATTCCTACAACCTCGTCGGCTTTCAAAATCACCTGAAATTCGGCGAACAAGCCCGCGTGCTGCGCCTCATTCCCGGTCTAGAAAACGCCCGCTTCCTGCGTTATGGTCAAATCCATCGCAACACTTACATCAACGCGCCTGCTTTATTGACTAAGACTCTGCAGATGAAGGAACACCCGAATCTTTTGTTCGCCGGACAAATCTGCGGAGTCGAAGGGTATGTGGAATCGATCGCTACCGGATTGCTGGCAGGAATCCAAGCCGCGGCATTGGCACGAAACTCAATACCGGTTCCACCGCCTCGAGCCAGCGCCTTTGGGTCGCTCACTCACTACATTACTCACGCCGACCCAAAGCGCTTTCAACCTGCCAACATCACGTTCGACTTGCTGCCGCCACTGGAGACAAAAGTCCGGGACCGCCAGCAGCGCCACAAACAGCAATGCGAGCGAGCGTTGCAAGATTTTGATGGATGGTGGAAGCAAATCGGCCAAGCCGATCAGGTCAATTTGAACGCAGCGTTGACCTAAGCCCTCAGCCCGGGACTTCTGATAAACAGTGCTGAGATCCCGTTACCGAATTCCGTTGATCAGATAAGTGAACAGCCCCGCCGACAAAACCAATGCCGCCACGCCATGAGCGCGGACCAACCGATGGCTCGCCGCCCAGGGGAACATCAGCACCTCAAACACGGGTAGGAACTTCTCCGGCCAAAACAGGCCGGCAATTCCGAAGGTCAGCGATAGCTGGACAGCGACTGGAAGCCAAATGTGAGTCATCACAAAACCGACGCGTAGGAAAAGTCTGTAGGAACCCGCACAGGCGGGTCAAGAGAAAAGATTGTAAAAAGATAACCAGGGTACTAGTGCCGTACAGAAAGCATGGTCAGGATATCGTTCAAGCCCTGCCTTATGTATTTAAGGTCAGGCGGAGGAGCCGACGGGAACGGCAGCGCTGACTGCTTCTTGCCATCCTTAACCTCACCCCGCATAAGCTGCCGCGCCCCGGCGATGGTAAATCCCTGTTCGTAGAGCAGGCCCTTAATCCGCAGCACGCTCTCCACATCCTTCCGCCGGTACATCCGCTGTCCAGTGCTGCTCTTGACCGGTTTCAGCTGCGGAAACTCCGTCTCCCAAAATCGCAGAACGTAGGCAGGCAACCGGCAAAGCTTGGAAACTTCGCCGATGCGGAAATAAAGCTTCTCCGGAATTAGGATGTCAGCTGCCTTGGTTTTTGCAGTGCTCTTCTTGGGGCTCATTCTGCTATCTGCGTTTCTAGCACGATGCGGGTTTGGAAACAATACCTAAAGTCTCCGATGAGGAATAATCTGTGTTCCCAAGGAATCTTGCATTACACTCTTGCACCTGGATCTACAACTTAGTCGCCAAACGATTTGGCGGCATTAAGGTCGAGCTACAGTCGGTCCAAACCGTCAGCAATCTCGGTCTGGTTTAGGGTTTTAAAGCAATTCCGAATCATGCTTGGCAAAGACTTCCTTTAACGCCGCGGGAGTCTTCTCCTTCAGCGCATGAATGCCCTGAATCAACAGATGAATATTGGCAGTCATCACCAGTAAATATCGCAGCCTCCCCGGCCCGGCGTTCCAATAAGTGTGCGGGGTGCCCCGAGGCACCATCACCGCCGCACCCGCCCGCGCCTCAACTTCCTTGTCTCCGACCAGCACGCCCAACACACCTTCCAACACATACCAGGCTTCATCGTCTTTGTGATGCACATGTTTGGGCGCAATCCATCGCCGAGGTCCCGGCGGTGCGCCCGCATCCTGCCATTCGGCAACGACGAATGAAGTGTGGTGTGAGCCTAAAACCTGTCCGGCAAGCAGAGGAGCGATCGTAGGTGAATCCATGCCAACCCTCGGGAATCTATTATTAATAAGAAAGGTGGTTTATGTCCTCTGAAGTCAGCAAGCACTATCTAGAAGAAGTCCGCCGCCAACTGGAAGGTTACAAGCGCCTCGGAGAAGGCGCGCTCAACCAGCTCAAAGATGAAGATTTTTTCGTGACGATCGACACCGAATCGAACTCCATAGCCATCATCGTAAAGCATGTCACGGGAAATATGCGCTCGCGTTTTACGGATTTTCTTACCACCGACGGAGAAAAACCGGACCGCCACCGCGATCAGGAGTTCGAGCTGACACCCAAGACCACCCGCACTGAAGTCATGGGATGGTGGGACAAGAACTGGCCGATCGTGTTTTCCGCACTGGATTCGCTGAAGCCGGAAGACCTCATGCGGACCGTCACCATCCGCAACGAACCGCATACAGTGCTCCAAGCCGTAAACCGGCAATTAGCACACTATGCTCTGCACATCGGACAGATCGTGTTCCTGGCCAAGCATCTCCGTTCCAGTGCCTGGAAAACTCTCAGCATTGCCCGCGGCAAGTCGCAAGACTTTCAAGCCGTAGCGGAAAAATACGATAGGGGAATACCGCGGAAGTAGCTAAGTGTGAGGGCCGAAGTAGCGATAGTGTCCAGTAATTTTCCAGTCGAACAGCACATCTTCCATCTTCGGCCCCTGCCCAATGTTGTGAACAATAAGGTAGCGGCCGGTCAGGGCCGATTTTGTGTCCACCAGAATGCCAATGTGAGGCGCGCCGTTGCTCAATTCCCAAGTGACCAGATCGCCCGGCGCGTAATCATCAGCACGCAAACTAACCGGTAATGATTCGCCATGCCGGGAGAAAAACACCATCAGATTCGGTACGCGACGGTGATCGATGTTGGTGTCTGTGTGAGTAGTTAACCATTTCCACTTGTGCGGATAGGCGGAGAGGTTGTTGACCATGTCCTCGTGGACTTCTTTCTGCAGGTCGATTCTCAACACACGATAGATGCGGATGATCTCGTCTGTGCACACACCGGTATCGGCAGGCACATCTCCGCCGGGATAGGGAATGCTCACGTAGGCAGAATGGTATCGCACCGTGTGGTTCGGTCGATCCAGCGCAGCCCCAACCAGCCGGTGGGTAAATTCTTGGCGATTGTTTTGGGCTAATAACGAGGAAACTAAGGCGAAGCCAAGGGACAGCCGAAAAACCCGACCGCGCATACCAGTACTGACACCGGACTAGGCTCCGGTGGGCAGTTTCACGATCTTCATCTGAATCGCATAAGTAACCAGCTGGGCCTTGTTGTGGATCCCCAGTTTCCTCATAAGGTTGAACTTATGCGCTTCCACGGTCTTTACGCTGACTCCAAGCATTTGTGCAGATTCTCTCACCGAATGCCCCTCGGCCAGCAGTTTCACAATTTCTTCTTCGCGAGGAGTGAGGGAAGGAGAGCTGGGCTTACCGGCAGCGATCGATGGAACATCTTTTCGTACTTTCTGCAGGACCTGTGGACTCACATACCGGATGCCGCGCTGCGAATCCCGCATCGCCTGGACCAGGTTCGCCGTTTCGGTGTCCTTGTGTACGTAACCCATTGCACCCGCTTGCAATCCTTGCAAAGCAGACTGATTGTCCCCGTGCCCGGTAAGAAAAATCAGCTTCGTCCGAGGAGAGGTATGCTGCACCAATCGAATCACGTCCGGCGATGACATGCCGGGCATAGCGGTATCCATCAACACCACATCCGGCTGATGTTTCCCAAGTTTCTGCAAGGCGTCGTCGGCATTCCCGGCTTCCTCAACGACTTCAATGTCAGGTTCGTCTTCCAGAAGCCGCCGCATGCCGTGCCGGACAAGCGCGTGCCCGTCGACAATCAGGCAACGAATTTTAAGTCTGCCAAAGGAGCTGCCAATGAATTGATCTTGCACAACCACTCCTGGGGGCCAGAGAAATTTCACAAACGGGGACGCGGCCAGGTGGGAATCGTCCCAATCCATACAAGTCCGATGCGCCCGGTTATTTTACAAGTCCTAACAGATCAAAGTCACCTGTTACCCACAAAATTTTCGTCTGAGAAACCTACGTGGCCCAATTTTTTCAGCGACATCGGATACAATCCATGGACAATGCTTCGCTACTTCACCGCCGGAGAATCGCACGGGGAGGCCCTGGTGGCCTTCATTTCCGGCCTGCCCGCTGGGCTGAAAGTTGACCAAGCATTCATCGACCGCGAGCTATGGCGGCGCCAGCAGGGGTACGGACGCGGTGGCCGTATGAAGATCGAAACCGATAAGGCCCACATCCTGTCAGGAGTCCGGCACGGCGCGACGATTGGGTCGCCTGTCGCTATCTTGCTGGAAAATAAAGACTGGAAGAATTGGACCGAGTCTCTACCCGTCGAGCCTGGTGATCCTGCGAAGCACAAGCGGGTGGCTTCTCCTCGGCCTGGACACGCCGATCTTGCGGGCGCGCTGAAATATAACTTCTCTGAAGCGCGCTATGTGTTGGAGCGAGCTTCAGCGCGCGAGTCGGCCGCGCGGGTTGCCATAGGCGCATTGGCGAAACGGTTTCTGGCAGACTTGGGAATTGAGGTTCTGAGTCACGTGGTTGCAGTCGGTACCACTGAACTCAAAGAAGAAGTTGCATGGGAGAAGGTCCGCGCGGTTTCAGAAAAAAATGAAGTCCTACTGAGTTGCGCTGATCCCGATACCGAACAGCGCATGAAGGAAGAAGTAGACAAAGTCCTCAAAACCGGGGACTCCATCGGCGGTGTGTTCGAAGTCGTGGCTCACAACGTCCCGCCAGGCTTGGGCACCTACGTCCAATGGGATGAACGCCTCGACGCCATGCTGGCCGCCGCGGTCATGTCGCTGCAAGCGGTGAAAGCGGTCGAGATCGGCTCCGGGGTAACCGCCGCCTACTCACCCGGCTCCGCCGTTCATGACGAAATCGGCTACGGCGGCAAAGAAGGATTCACCGCTTTCATCCGTCCGCGCAACAACGCCGGAGGCATCGAAGGCGGCACGTCGAACGGACAAGACATCCGTGTCCGTGGTTACCTGAAACCCATTTCTACTTTGCGTCGTCCATTGCAGTCGGTCGACTTCTCCACCCGTGAGCCGGTGAAGGCAGCCTACGAACGTTCCGACGTCTGCGTAGTGCCGGCCGCCGGGGTCGCAGCCGAAGCGATGGTGGCCCTAACTTTGGCGCAGTGCGCTCTCAGCAAATTTGGGGGCGATTCGATGACCGAAACCACGAGAAACTTCAAAGGATATTTGGAGCAACTGAAAAACTTCTGACCGCATGATCTATCCCATCGTAAAGTTTGGAAATTCCGTCCTCGAGACGCCAGCTGAGCCAGTCACGGTATTCGACGATGGGCTGAAAAAACTCGTTGAGGACATGTTCGAGTCCATGTACGCCGCCCACGGTGTCGGCCTGGCCGCGCCGCAAATCGGAATTTCCAAACGGTTGGCTGTGATCGATGTGACGTTCAAAGAAGACCCGAACGCCAAACTTGTCCTAATAAATCCTGAAATCATTCACACCGAAGGCAAGCAGACGCAGAACGAAGGCTGCCTCAGCATCCCAGATTTCCGCGAGCCAGTCACGCGCCCCAACAAAGTGATAGTGCGTGCGCAGGACGTCGACGGTAAATGGTATGAAAAAACGGGCGACGAATTATTAGCGAGGGCCTTTCTTCACGAAACCGACCACCTGAACGGCAAGCTTTACATTAGCCATATCAGTGCCTTGAAGCGCGATCTCATGAAACGCAAGATTAAAAAGCTGATGAAAGCTGGCGAGTGGAAATAAAATCTTTGCGTACTTTGCGCAGGTGTTCTTGGCGATCTTTGTGGTAAGTTTTTTGAAACCTTCAATCGTAAAGATCGCAAAGGCGCAAAGAAGAACATTCATCGAATGGCATCTCCTCTAAACCTCGTTTTTTGCGGGACGCCTCAATTTGCGGTTCCCAATCTGCAAAAATTAGTTGAAGCGGGGTTTGTAGTCCAGTTGGTGGTCACTCAGCCGGATCGCCCCAAGGGTCGCGGAATGGAATTGACTCCGTCGCCTGTCAAAAAGTGCGCGTTGGAACTGAAACTTCCCATCACCCAACCCGCAAAAATCAAACACAATGAAGAATTCCGTGCCCAGCTAGAAGTTATCAAGCCTGATGCAATCATCGTAGTCGGCTACGGGCGGATTATCCCGCAATGGATGCTCGATCTACCGCCGCTGGGCAACATCAACGTTCACGCCTCACTGTTGCCGAAATATCGCGGAGCAGCTCCCATTCAGTGGGCCATTGCGGAAGGTGAAACGATCACCGGCGTGACCACCATGAAGATCGACGCCGGACTCGACACTGGAGATATTCTTCTGAAAGCGGAGCTTCCCATTGATCCCTCTGACACCGCAGAAACGCTGTCTCCCAAACTAGCTGCGATAGGTGCGGACTTGTTAGTTGAAACCTTGAATGAGATTCAAACTATCAAACCCAAGCCGCAGGACAACAGCAAAGCAACGCTGGCCCCAATCCTAAAAAAAGAGGACGGAAAAATTAGTTTTGATCGCACCGCAGATCAAATCTGTAACCGCCTCCGCGGATTTCAACTCTGGCCGGGAGCCTTCACGTCATTCCGTGGGAAAACCCTGCAAGTAAACCAAGCGAGAGCACTACGGCAAACCATCCCACCTGGTGAACTGTTAGTCGAAAACGATCGCCTGTCAGCAGGCTGCGCTGAGCAAACCGCCCTGCAAATTCTCGAGCTTCAACCCGAAGGTAAGAAGCGAATGCCAGCCAAAGATTTCATCCATGGCTACCACCCCAAATCCGGGGAAAAACTGGGATCCGGGAACTGAGAACGGGGAAACGATGCCCTCATCCCCTGCTCGCATCGCAGCCTTCGAAATCCTGCTGAGAGTTGATCGCACAGATGCCTATGCATCCGAACTTTTGCACGCGCCTCAATACGAAGCTCTATCTCTAAAAGACCACGGCTTAGCAACAGAAATCGTCATGGGGACTCTGCGCTGGCAGGCGGTGCTGGATGAGCAAATTGCTCAATATTGTTGGCAAAAGTTGGAAAAGCTCGACACGGAAGTCTTGATTGCGTTGCGCATGGCGGCATATCAACTTCAATTTCTCGATCGAGTGCCGCAGAGGGCTGCCGTTCATGAAAGTGTCGAGCTGGTCAAGAAAGCGAAGAAGCGTTCCGCTGGCGGATTAGTCAACGCAGTTCTGCGTAAGTTGGTTGCTGCGAAGCCCAAAGGAGAAAGGCCTTCAGCGCTCAGCGCCCACCCGATGTGGCTAACAAGCCGATGGACTAGCGAATTCGGGTCATCGGCGACTGAACAGATTTGCAACTACAACCAGACTGTCCCTGAGGTGTCGGTCCGCTTCTACGATGCAACTGCACAACCAGAGTTGGCCTCTGCCGGAATCGAAATAGCTCCCGGACGATTGCTGTTCACAGCAAGCAGGGTTAAGCGCGGTGACATCACTGGCACCGCTCCCTTTCAAGACGGGCGGATCGCGGTCCAGGACGAAGGTTCTCAACTGGTAGCCATGGTGGTAGGCAATGGCGAGCGAATTTTAGACTGCTGCGCCGCACCCGGCGGTAAGACGCGTCTGATTGCCAATCGCAATCCGACCGCCTCAATCACGGCGCTTGAATTGCACGATCACCGTGCACAGCTATTGCGCAAGCGTGTCCCAGAAAAAAATGTCCAAGTTCTAACCGCCGACGCAACAAAATTTACCGCGGACCATCTTTTCGACCGCGTCCTTGTGGACGCTCCCTGCTCCGGAACCGGCACGCTGGCGCACAATCCAGAGATCAAATGGCGTTTGAGGCCGGAAGATCTGCCAGACCTTCACGCTCGCCAACTGGCAATCCTGCAATCCGCCATGAAGCTGACCGCTCCCGGGGGAAGACTGATTTACGCCAGTTGTTCCCTGGAGCCGGAAGAAAACGCGAGGGTGGTGAATGAAGCGCTCACAAAAGATAATTCGTTTCGCTTGATGGATTGTAGAACCGCACTCGAATCTCTGCGAGCGAATGGAGATCTGGCGCCGAACCAGTTGGACTCTTTGCTGAACGGGCCTTACCTTCGGACTATTCCTGGCGTACATCCCTGCGACGGTTTCTTTGCGGCAATTCTTGAAAAAAGCTAGCAACAGATTGCTCTCCAGGCAGGATTTGTTCCTTGTTCATACGGCAACTATGCCTCGGAGTGAAGGCGACGCTTTCGCTACGCGCAGCCTATGGACCCAACTATGATCGGCTGGTTAAAGAGTAAGTACGACCCGTCTAATTTTTTTCGCAGAACCACAACCTCAAACCGACAGCCTAAAAATCCCGAGGTGCAAATCCGTCGCTGGGCTGCTACCTCACTTCAAAATTCACCGCAGCCCCCGCCGTCACTTTCTTTCCTGCAGCCGGATCCTGCGACTCAATCAAACTGGACAGCGAATACTCCCCGGTAGCCGACCGGTCCGCAAACCGCGGAGAAATCGTAACGTTCCCCACTCGCAACCCGGCATCCTGCAAAGCCAACTTAGCTGTCCCGAGCGCCTGCCCCACAAAGTTGGGCATAACAAACGACTGAGGCTCTGCAGGCTGCGCCACCAAGATGCTGAGTTTCGGTGCAGCAATCCGGCTGGCATCCGCCGGAGGATTCTGTGATAGGACCTGATCGGCGGGCGTCCCCGGCATCGACATCTGCGCTACCGAACTTAATTCCAGTCCACGCCGCCGAATATTAATCTCAGCGGCTCGCTCACTGTCTCCGATGACGCTCGGAACGCTGACTCTCTGCGGCCCCAAACTCTGTGCCACATGGACAGTCCATCCACGCCGAACTCGTGTCCCGGAAGCCGGCATCTGCGACAGGACTTTCCCCTCCGGCACATCCGCGCTGTAATACTGTCGTTCAATCTCCAGACGCAGCCCATTGTCTTCCAGGATTTTCCTTGCCTCATTTGGAGACATGCTCGCCAAATTCGGTACGGCCACTTCCCGCCCGTGAATGGCAAACCGCATCGCGGTCAGCGCGGATACCAACGCCACTACCAGCAGGGCTAGCGATAAAAGCACGAAACGGAAAAAGGCCTTCATGGACAAAAGAAATTATAGGTGTTTCTCTGCACTAAAGAGCAGTTCCAAATTGGAACCGTCGAACAATTCCACAGCTCGAACCATTACTCACTACCCTTACCGCCCCTATACTGTAATGAATGTCCGAGGTAGATCTGCTCACGCCGCTCCAGCAATACTGGGGATACAGTTCTTTCCGCCCCATGCAGGAGCGTATCGTGCGCAGCCTGGTCGCTGGTCACGACACCTGCGTCATTATGCCTACCGGCGGAGGCAAGTCGCTCTGCTATCAACTCCCGGCGTTAGCGTTAGGCAGGACCGCGATTGTGATCTCTCCGCTCATCGCGCTGATGCAGGATCAAGCAGCACAACTAGCTCAAATGGGAATTCCCGCTGCCGTACTGAACAGTACGCTTTCGAAAAGTGAACAATCGAAGGTGATGATCAAAGCGCGCGAAGGAGAATTTCGTCTGCTCTATATTTCCCCGGAGCGATTGGCCAGTGAAAACACCATAGCCTGGCTGCGCAATGTCCCAGTATCATTTTTCGCCATAGACGAAGCCCACTGCATCTCCGAGTGGGGACACGAGTTTCGCCCCGACTATCGCCAGCTAAAGCGCCTGCGCGAAAACTTTCCCCAGGCCCACATCGCCGCTTTTACGGCCAGCGCCACCCAACGGGTACGTCACGACATCCTCCACCAGCTTCAATTACGCGCCCCGGACAAATACATAGCCAGCTTCCACCGACCCAATCTGCGTTACATGGTTAAAGAGTGCAAGAAGGGAGAAATGTTGGGCCTGCTGCAAACCCTCGTTCGCGGATACAACCAAGGCAACGTAATCGTCTATGAGCCGACCATCGCGCGAGTGGAGCAAACTGTAGACTTTTTGGAGGAGCGAGGCATCGCCGCGACGGCCTATCACGGCAAGATGGATCCCGTGCAGAGGAAGCGTAATCAGGAAGCCTGGATGTCGGACGAAGTCCGCATTCTTGTGGGCACGATCGCGTTCGGCCTGGGCATCAACAAAGCCACGGTAAGAGCGGTGATTCACATGTCGCTCCCGAAATCCATCGAGCAGTACTATCAGGAAGCCGGACGCGCGGGCCGCGATGGCCAGTCCGCTGACTGCATCCTGCTCTGGCAAAAGCAAGACGCCGCCCTGCTGGCGCACTTCATGAAGCAAATTTCCGATCGGCAGGAAAGAGACCGCGCCTGGCAGCGCTACTACAACATTCGCGATTTCGTGGATTCCAAACAATGCCGCCAGCTTCAAATCTGCCGCCACTTCGGCGAGAAGCCCAAGTGGGAGTCGTGTGAAAACTGCGACATCTGCAGCGGCTCGCACCAAGCGTTGGCAGTAGTTGCTGCAGCGGTGCAGCCGGCCAGAGTAGCCATGCCAGTTGCCGAGGCCCTGCGAGATTACATGCGCGAGTGGCGCAGAAAAACAGCCCATGCCATGGGCTCTCCGGCCTTCGTAGTGATGCACGACACGACGCTCGATGAAATCTGCCGCAAGCTTCCGCAGTCAATCTATGAGCTGCTACAAATTACTGGCATCGGCGAGCGCAAAGCGGCACTCTATGGCCCGGCAATCCTCGCCGCGCTGCAGCGCTTCCAAAAAGGGGAACGGGCCAGCGAGCCGCTAGAACAAATCTCCCATCCTGCAGCTGCGACCAAGAAGTTATTGGAACAAGGTCAGAGCTTCGCAGAAATCGCAGTCATCCGCGGACGTCAGCTTTCCACCATCATCAATTCCGTTGCCGAACTGGTAGAGAACGGAGAATTGGAATTCAAACCCGGCTGGGTCGAACCAGACAAGTTGCAGGAAATCGAAACCGCGTGTGCACGTCTTGGCACCACGGCATTACGTCCAATCAAAGATGCCGTGTCAGCAGATATCACGTTCAACGATGTTCGGTTGGTTGTGGCTCGCTTCCGCTTGCAAGAAAAGCAACAAAAAGCCGTCAATTCTTAACCATCAATTACGCCGATATGATGCAGCTTGGAACTGTTCCTAAAGCCACAGAAGATTTTTCTGAGCGCCTGATGCAGTTCCTAAGCGTAGTGCCCAGCTAGCTTAGGCGATTCAAAAGCATCCTTCCCTAGGCGGTTTTCATTGTTCTTGCTCTCGGTACAGTTATCCTTTCGGTCGCATGCATCGATGGAACCAGCATTGAGTTCCTCTACGGCCTCAGTCAGCACTGCCTATCTATCGCAACTTTTCGTGCTCAAGTTTTGCCTGCTGAAATACCGGTATGTCCGGATCGGCATCCCTCCACAATGAGAAGAATTCTTCATATTTCTTACGGCTCTCCTCCTTCACTCCCGAAGCCCGAGCCAGCCCAAGATGAGCGAGTGCGTAGTAAGGAGAAAGAGGCTCCACCCCGCGGTGATCAACGATCTTCTGAAACTCCTTCGCCGCATTCTGCCCATCCCCCGCATGCAGGTAGGCCTGCCCACGCAAATAAGTCGTGCGGAAGGGAACTGTCTGCCACATCATGCCGAGTTCATAGGTGAGCGCTGGTTGTAAGGTTGCCACTGCTTTTCGCGCTTGTTTGCGGACCAATTGAGTACGGCCCCGCACGGTGGGTGCCCATACGGATTTCAACAGGCTGTCTTCGGGGAAGCTTTTCTCGAGCCCGACGGTGAGTTGCTCAGCCTGTGCGAACGAACCAGTTGACGCCAGAACATCCGCTGCCAGTTCCTCAACGTAATATCCGCGATTCTTGAGCAAAGCGCTGAAAGCGACTTTCTTGGCCTCTTGCGGGAATCCCATCTCAGCCAGCCAATGGGCTTCGAGTGTCGCCGTGAGCGCGCTAATCTCGGTAAATTTATTCCGCTCCGCAACGTCCGCCGATTGATGCCACAGCGCTCGTGCCAATTTCAGTTTCCCGGCAAACGCTGCCTCCTCCGCCTGCACCAGCAAAAGATACATCTCATCCGATTTTCCACGAGCCCAATCCAGGTGAACCTTCTTTGCCTGTTCGTCGCCTTTTAGCGCCGCTAGCGTGTACATGTTTCCATGAAACAGAGCATCGTCCAGACCTTCGGCATGATTGCGCTCTCCCATCTTCTTCGCGTCTTCGAGGATCGTCTGGGCATCATCAAATCGGTTCAGCCCCAGGTACACGCCGGCGAGAGATGTATAAGGCAGCGGATCATTGGGCTCCAGTTCCAAGGCTTTTTGACACTCAGGAAGCGCCTTCTCATACCAACCCATGGCCGCATAAGTGCTGCATAAATTGTTCCGTGGAATCCAATCGCGTGGATAACTCTGTTGCCAGATCAGGTACTCTTCGACCGATTTATCCAACTCTCCCACACCGCCATAGTAGTGCGCTGCAATATAAAACTTCTCGCGCTCACTGACTCGCTCACGCAGATCGAACGCCTTCTTGCTGTTCTCCGCAGAAAGTTTGCTCTCACCCATGTTGGCGTAAACCGTACCGAGCGTGGCATAAGCCATGGCGAAATATGGATCAATCTCCACTGCCCGCCGATAAAACGGAAGAGAGCCAGAATCAGCTCCGCGTGCCCGTTGTGCCTCTCCCAGGCTGTAAGCTTTCAAAGCCTCGAGCGATGCCGTAGTTGCTTCCTCAATGGGAGTGTCGTACTTCTCAATCGAATTGCGGGACTCTCCCAACTTTGCCCGCAACTGCGAAGCGGCAGCTCCGACTGCACGCAAAACTTGTTCCTTGGTTTCAGCCTCGGTTTGCTCTGAGCCTAATCGCTTACCACTCTGGCACGAGGAAGCATCGAGCTCGATTACATATCGGCTTCCCAGTCGTGCAATGGCTCCGGCCAGTAAAGCGGCAGCCCCCTGCCGCTGACAAATCTCCCGCCCCAGATCGCTAGTGATGCGTTCATCCACCTGCCGACCCATGTAGCGCAACGTCTGCTGCACGCGGTCCTCGGGAAGAACATTGAAAAACGGGGACTCGTCAAGTTTCACCGCCAGTGCTTTCTTCAAAGTGCCATCGAAGACCGGATCACCGGTTGAGTTGTCGAAGTCAGCCACCAGGATCGAGTCGCGTTCGGTCAATGTCGACGGCTTGGAATGCATCACTATGAAACTGACATGGAGCGTCTTAGTCAGAATCCCGATCACGACTGCCGCCGCCAGAACACCAGCAGCAATGAGCTTCCATCGCTTCTTAAAAAAAGATTTTTGAGGAGTGTCGGACAGCACCAGCCGCCCGGAGTCGATATCGCGCTTTAAACGCAGTAGATCTTCTCGCAATTCACCCGCTGTCTGATATCGGACTTGCCGGTCTTTCTCCAGCGTTTTGTAGATGATTACTTCCAACTTCGTGGGCACCTTCGGGTTCAGCTTGCGAGGCGACGCCGGCGCCCGGTTCAAAATCGCATCATGAATTACCGCAGTTGTTTTTCCTGGAAAAGCAGGCTCTCCGGTAGCCATTTCGTAGAGCACCGCACCCAACGAAAAAACATCGGTGCGGACATCCAAGTCCTCTCCACGAGCCTGCTCGGGAGACATATAAGCCACCGTACCCATGGCGGCGCCTGGAGTGGTCACTAACTCCACATCGAGGGTGCGCGTCGCTTTTGCCTGGCTCCCATTGAGCGTCCGCTGGCGAGGTGCTTTTTTGGCGATGCCAAAGTCCATTACCTTGGCGCCATGCTGCGTCACAAAAATATTGGAGGGTTTAATATCGCGATGAATAATGCGTTCTTTATGAGCGGCTTCCAACGCATCGGCTATTTGAATGCCGAGTTCCAGTAACCGTTCGGTTGGAACAGGTCCTTCTTCGGTAATGTCTTTCAGAGTGCGTCCCTGCAAAAACTCCATAGCGATGAAGGGATGGCCCTCATACTCATCGACTCCATAGATGGTGCAGATATGCGGATGATTAAGTGCAGAAGCAGTTTGCGCCTCGCGCTTGAAGCGCGAGAGCGCGCCGGGATCCCGTGTCATGTCATCGGGAAGAAACTTCAGGGCGGCGCTGCGACCAAGACGGATGTCTTGCGCGCGGTAAATTACGCCCATCCCGCCTTGGCCGATCTCTTCGACTACACGATAGGAGCCGACAACCTTTCCTTCCCATGATCGCCCAGGCCCAAACAAAGCAGAAAGAGACTTGTACGCGGGAGTTTCCAGAAACTCGTCGGCTTCCTGGTAGGAATCAAGCAAGGACTCAACTTCGCGCCGAAACTCAGCGTCACCGCCGCAGGCCTGGTCGAGATAGGCCGTTCGCTGCTCGCCAGAAAGTTTCAGGGCAGCGTCGAATACTTCCCGGATTTGCTGCCACCGCTCGGGCTTTGGTTCAGACATGAAATAGCAGAGTACAGAATACCGATTACGCGGCCAAGACTGTAGCACATAGCGATTCGAATGGCCTGACTAAAATAGGGCGACGGGGATATACTCCCTTGGTTTTAGAGGTAACTCGATGCAAGCCGGCGTAGAAGCAGTTCATTGCCATCAGTGTGGATTGGCCAGCACTTCCGATGCAGGTTTCTGTCAACGTTGTGGAGCGAAATTACCTGCGTTTGCTCCCGCACCCGCATTAAACCTTTCGCAACCCCGTTACGCCGGATTCTGGATTCGGTTTGTTGCCGCCTTGATCGACATGATTGTTCTGTTCTCGGTGCTGCACTTGTGCACGATGCTGGTTGCTTCTTACCTCACTATCTCCGGGTTGCACAATGGTCTATCCGCGGCGAAAATTTTGGCCATGCAGCGCAGCATGCGTGCTGTATTCAGTTTTTTCCTGGGTGGACTTTATCGCGTGGGGATGGAAAGTTCTGAGTATCAAGGCACGTTAGGAAAGCTGGCAATGCGAATTAAAGTTACAGATTTGGCCTATCAGCGATTGTCCCTCGCCGATGCTACGAAACGATACCTGGCTAGATTTGTTTCCATCTTAACTCTTGGAATCGGGTTCGTTATGGCAGGATTCGATAATCAGAAGCAGGCACTGCACGACAAACTGGCGGAAACCTTCGTTCTCTACCGCTAACTTCACTTACGGAATTCACTGAACACAAAATCATGGTTTTTCTTCTGCCCGTGGCAGCGATAGCAACAAGCCTTGTCGTCAGGCGGAATTGTTCCATCGCTCCGGCTACCATTGCGAAACCGGGCAAAATTCCAACCGCCCTTGTCCTCAAATCCCTGGCTGTCCTTCACCATGACATCCACGCGCTTGCGCGTAGCTTCAATGGTGGCGCCGCTGGCTTCTGTGGTGTCCAATAGTTCGTACACAAGAATCGAGCCATCCGGAAAAATCCCGGCTTCATAGCCTTCCAGAGCTTTGCTGTTCGCATACATGGGGTGGATCCCAGCCTCGGTGGCAAAGGCTCGGCCGTGCGGACCTATCAAACACGCTCTTAATCGTGGCCCATTTGCGATATTCACTGGGGAATGGAATCTTATCGGCGGCACGCGCCGCAAGACATAAACAATCAATCAGCAGCCCAACCGCAGACATTGCCTCCCGCATAAAAGTCCCTTATTTGGAAAATTGGCGCACGCTAAAAGAAATGGGTAAGCCAATACAAATCATGTGGACTAATAATCCCTGAATCAATCCTCGCAATGTGTACGGCCCTTTGAAATGAATGGCCGAGAGCGGCAAAACAATCAGGTTCATCACCAGAAAAACTGCAATCCCGAAAAACAAACCGCAAACCACCGGATGTTGAACCATGAATCCCAACTTCCGGCTAGCCAGATAGAAAACAAAAGCAGCCGACATGGCGATAAAAAAATGAAGGAAAATTCCCACAATGTAAGTGCCTAGCCCGCCCTGGTGGGCACTGGGGCCGAGCAAGCCGGCGGCGATTCCACGAGGTACGTTTGGCCCGAACGAAATATACGCCGAGGTCAGATCCAACGCGCCGGCAATCACCCCCCCTACAAGAAATCCCAGCCAAGGACGTGTTCCTGCCATAGAAGATGAAGCCGCGACTGTATTCATAGAGTGCTTATTATCCTGAGATGCGGGAAAGGAGTCGCTCAGATTCAAATCATCCTGAGCAGATTCGAACCGTATCAACTATCGCTGCGAACATTCAAGGGAGAAACACCCAACAGCCGTCTCATGTGATGTGCAAGATGGCTTTGATGCGAAAACCCAACTGCCAACGCAATTTCGCCGACCGACAGCTTTTCATTCAGCAGCAGAGATTTAGCCCGTTCCACCCGTCTCTGAATTACATACTGATGTACCGATAACCCAACCGCATTCCGGAAAGCCCGCTGGCAATGCGAAATACTCAACCCGCTGACCGCCGCGATGGCTTCAAGCGACAGATCATTACTCAAATTGTCTTCGATATATCCCAGCACTCGCCGCAACTTAAACGGGACCATCGCCCGCGCCTGGGTTTTGCCATCTTGCGGCGCAATCGCACTATGCGCGCGCAACAACCGGCAAGCCAATGCCATGCCAATACTATCGGCGAAAAGCTGGCCGCTTTTGTGATCGCGCTCCAGTTCCGCCTTGAGCGCCCAACCCAGATGCTCAATCTCCGGATCACGCACCTTGAAGCGATTCAGCAACACCGCCTCAGCGGGGTTAATATTCAAGCCTGCAGCCGCGTCCATCATGAGCTGGTGCGGAACTCGTATGATGAGCGCGTTGTCTTCCTTCTTAAGCACCCACCGGCTGGCCGTGCCCGGAGGGATAATGTCAACATCTCCATGCACATTGAGCCCAAAATGCGACTGGCCGCCGCGCTCGCAGCCGATCTCCACCGGGGAGCCCACGTGAATGATGAGAACCGGGTCAGGCCGGGGATCAGCTTCAATTACTCCCGCCGGATCAGTCTGCACGCGAACGATGAGCTTGCCCAGATTCATGTGGAAATTCTCACAAACCATCCCCCCAATTTTCAAGCCGATAACGATTCGAAAAATCGAATCCCTTTGCGCAAGAAGTTCGATGATAGGGCATTCATTTCAGGAAATCTTCTCACCAAGGTTTGTCGATTGCTCTACACTTTAACTTATGGCAGATTTCGGTAGATTGCTGGTGTTTGTTGGCGGGCTGTTGCTGATCGTGGGCATCGTCCTCATTGTTCTAGGCAAAACCAATCTGCCAATAGGAAGATTGCCGGGAGACATTATCTATCGAGGGAAAAACACAACCGTTTATTTCCCATTGGTTACTTCCATCCTATTGAGCATTGTTTTGACCGCTGTGATGTACCTGATCGGGCGCTTTCGGCGGTAAACTCCACACATGGCGTCTGCAGACCAGCTTGGTTTCACGTTTCAGGTCCCGGGGCGGCGTATGTGGTCCGTACGCGAACTGGTTGCCGCTGTTCGAACTCACCTGGAGCGGGACTACACCGACACGTGGGTCGAAGGCGAAATGTCCAACTTCCGCGCGCATGACTCTGGACATCTTTACTTCACACTCAAGGATGCCAATTCTCAAATTCGCATTGTGATGTTTCGTTCTCAAGCCCGCCTGCTGCGCTTTCGGCCAGAGAATGGAATGGCTGTCGTGGTGCGGGGGCGGGTCACTATTTACGAAGACCGCGGCGAGTTGCAGATTTCTGCAGAGTATTTGGAGCCGAAGGGTGCCGGGGCGCTACAGATTGCTTTTGAGCAACTCAAGGCAAAACTGGAGGCGGAGGGGCTGTTTGATTCCGCTCGCAAGAAGCCAATCCCCTCTTTGCCCCAGCGAATTGGCATTGTGACTTCTCCGCAGGCGGCGGCATTGCGGGACATTCTGAACATTCTGCAGCGGCGTCATCAGAGCGCGAACGTTTTGATTTTTCCAGCCCAAGTACAGGGTGCCGAAGCGGCTTCGGAAGTAGCGACGGGAATTCGCTATTTCAATAAGGCTGGCAGTGTGGACGTCATCATCGTGGCCCGCGGTGGGGGATCTGCAGAAGATCTGGCAGCGTTTAATCATGAGGGGCTGGCGCGGACTGCTTCAGCTTCCAAGATTCCTTTGATCTCGGCGGTCGGTCACGAAACCGATTTCACCATTCTGGATTTTGTGGCTGATCTACGCGCCCCTACTCCGTCGACGGCTGCGGAACTTGTAATTCGTTCACGACAGGAGATTGAGCAACAGGCTGAATCTCTCGATCGGCGGATGGAAAAAGCCATGCGCTACCGGTTGTTGATAGCGCGACAGAACTTGACCGAATTGGCCCAGCACGGAGCGTTTGCGCGCATCATGGATTTGCTGCACCGTCGGCAGCAGCGATTGGATGACCTGGTATATCGGCTGGCACATTCGCAGCGTGACATTTTTGAAGGTAAGCGGCGGCGCTTTGAAACTCTGTCGGCTGCCGTGCGGCACTACGATGCGAGGCGTGTGTTGCATGGAATTGGCCAACAGCTCAATGCCCAGGTTTCTGCACTCAACGCCACGGTCCAAACTTTGTTACTTCGCCGCCGGGGTCAGTTGGAACAGCTTTCCGGACAACTGAATGCTTTGTCTCCTCTAGCGATTCTCGATCGCGGGTATGCGCTGGTGTTTGACCGTGCGGGGCAGCTGCTGAAGGATGCTTCACGGGTTCAATCTGGCGAT
>Ga0207689_10000708_pt1 | contig 31948 bp, 32 predicted proteins | sample KBSMisM52_FD_184312 | JGI IMG/M metagenome (GOLD analysis project Ga0207689, IMG submission 184312) | Miscanthus rhizosphere microbial communities from Kellogg Biological Station, Michigan, USA - KBS Miscanthus M5-2 (SPAdes) (version 2) | ecosystem: Host-associated > Plants > Roots >...
CCGGGAACGGGCCGGGGGACGTTCCCGGTGCTCCGTTCGAGCTGATCGCGGCGAACCTGCAGTGGGAGTTCGACACCGGCGCCGAGGAGGACGACCCGGTGGACGCCGCGCTGCGCGCGCACGCCGGCGCCAGCTCGCGAACCGCCGCGCTGTTCCGGACCTGGGTGCACGACCCGGCCGGCAGCTGGGTCCGGGTCGTGCTCGGCTACGTGAACCGCGGCTCGATCGCCGACGTCGACGCCGAGCGGACCGCCCTGGTCGACGTCCTGCAGCGGTCCGGCGGGGCGCGCTGCTGCGTCGAGGTGCTCGCGGCCACGGACGTCACCGACGCGCACCGCTGGCTCGAAGCCCGCTGCCGCCCGCTCTGGCCCACCCCGCCGACCCCGCCGACGACGGCCGACGCGCTCCCCGACGACGCCGCGTTCCGACCGGGGCCGCAGGTCGACGACCCGCGGCACGGGACGCTGCTCGCCGGCCTGGTCGACTGGGCGGGCGGCCGGCCCGGCGTCGTCGGCCTGGTCACCGCCTACACGGGGGACGACCGGCTGGTGGTCGGCGTCGCGCTCGACGGCGCGGCCGACCCGGAGGAGATCCGCGCCTCGGCCCCGGCGCCGGTCGAGCCGTTCGCGCCGGCCCGCGGCCTCGACCCCGTGCACCTCCGGCTGACCCGGGCGTCCACCCGGATCTGGACCCGGCGCACCGAGCGCGCCCTGCCGGAGCCGGCCCGCCCGACCGGCGGCAGCCCGCAGCGGCCGGACCTGCCGGCCGTGCTAGACCAGGGCCCCCCACCGACCCGGGACACCGAGGACGCGCGTGGTGACGTGGTTGTCGACGGCTTCACGGTGATCGGCATCGACCGCGACACGGCGGTCGGGAAGGGCGATCCGCGGCCCGACGAGCAGGACGCGGTGCTGGTGGAGTACGCGGAGGCGAGGCCGGGCGCGATCGCGCTGCTGCGCGGCGTCACCGAGGACGGCCTGAAGGTCTACTGCCTCGCCGTCGAGGAGACCGTGGACCCCGAGGCCGCCCGCCGCGAGCTGGCCGGCGCCGCGACCGCCGCCGGCCTCCGCCGCGCCGCCCTGGAGGCGTTCGCCCCGGCCGGCGCGATCTCGGCCTTCCACCTCGACCTCGCGGTCGGCAGCACGCGCCTCTGGCCGGCGACCTCGTAACGGTCAGTCGGCGCATCCCGGTCAGCTGGCGGCGCGGCGGCGTACCGGTCAGGTGGCGGCGCGGCGGCGCAGCAGGGCACGTTCCTGCTCGTTGGTGGCCAGCTCCGCTGCCCTGGCGTACTCGGCCCTGGCCTCGTCCGCACGCCCCAGCGTGGTGAGCAGCTCGCCGCGGACGCTCGGCAGCAGGTGGTAGTCACGCAGTGCCCGGTGCTCGCGCAGCCCGTCGACGATCTCCAGCCCGGCCGCGGGCCCGTACGCCTGCGCCACCGCGACGGCCCGGTTCAGCTCCACCACCGGCGACCCGGTGACCACGGCCAGCTCGGTGTAGAGCGAGGCGATCCGGACCCAGTCGGTCTCCTCCACCGACGGCGCGACCGCGTGGCATGCCGCGATCGCCGCCTGCAGCGCGTACGGTCCGCTGCCGGACCGGCGCAGCGACTCGAGCCCGGCCGCGATCAGCTCCCGGTCCCACCGATCCCGGTCCTGGTCGCGCAGCAGCACCGCCTCGCCGGACGGACCGGTCCGGGCCGCCGACCGGGACGCCTGCAGCTGCATGAGCGCGAGCAGCCCGTGCACCTCCGGCTCGCGCGGCGCCAGCGACGCCAGCAGCCGGCCGAGCCGGAGCGCCTCGTCGCTGAGCGCCGGCCGCACCCAGTCGTCCCCGCTGGTCGCCGCGTACCCCTCGTTGAAGATCAGGTAGACGACCTCGAGCACCGAGGCCAGCCGCTCCGGCCGCTCCGGCCCGGACGGCACCTCGAACGGCACGCCGGCCTCGGCGATCGTCCGCTTGGCCCGGCTGATCCGCTGCGCGACCGTCGTCTCGGTGGACAGGTACGCCCGGGCGATCTCCCGGGTCGACAACCCGCCGACCAGCCGCAGCGTCAGCGCCACCCGCGACTCCTTGGTGAGCACGGGATGGCAGGACATGAACATCAGCCGCAGAACGTCGTCCTCGATGTGGTCGACGGCGGCGGCGAGATCCGCGCTGAGGTCCGGCACGACCGCCTCCGCGGCGAGATAGGGCGCCACCGACCGGAACCGCTCCGAGCGGCGGAAGTGGTCGACCGCCCGCCGCTTGGAGACCGCCATGAGCCAGGCACCCGGGTTGTCCGGCACGCCGGACTCCGGCCACTGCTCCAGGGCCGCGACCAGCGCGTCCTGGGCAAGGTCCTCGGCCAGCCCGAGGTCCTTGGTCATCCGGGTCAGCCCGGCGACCAGCCGGGCGGCCTCGGTCCTCCAGATCCTGCTGACAACCTCGGGTGCCGTCACCCGCCCGATCAGACCGGGCGGGGACGGCATCCGCAAGTGCGGGCCTGCTCAGCCCATGACCTGCCGCACCTCGGCCTCGCCCTCCCAGGTCGGCCAGTGGTCGGTGTGCACCTGGATGATCTTGCGGGCGGCCTCGACCGCCTGCTCGTAGGTGTCGACCTCGACCAGCGCGTAGCCGCCGACCAGCTCGCGGGACTCGGCGAACGGCCCGTCCAGCACGGTGGTCTTGCCGCCGGTGACCCGGATCTTCGTGGCCGCGTCCGCGGTCGGCAGCAGCCCGTTGGTGTCGATGATCGTGGCGGTCTTCTCGATCTCCTTGATCGTCTCGTCCATCGCCTGGAACAGCGACTCCGGCGGCTGGCCGACCTGCTCGCTCATCTTCAGCAGCATGAGAGCTCGCATCGTTCGTCTCCTCGCGTCGTGTGTGTCGTACGACAACGCGTCGCGCGGGTCAGCCGGTTCTCGACATCGCGCGAAATGATTCTTCCGTCCTGTCGGGGGGTGCTCGGGGGGCGGAGCCCCCCGAGGGTCCTAGAAGCTCTCCTCCGGCAGGTCCATCAGCGCGTTGTCGGTGGACTCGACGATCTTCCGCCGGGCAGCGAGCTCGGGCAGCACGGTGGTGGTGAAGAACCGGGCCGCCGCGACCTTGCCCTCGTAGAACGCCCGGTCCCGCTCGGACACCGACCCGGCGTCGAGCGCGTCCGTCGCGACAGCGGCCGAGCGCACCAGCAGCCAGCCCACGACCAGGTCACCGAGCGAGAACAGCAGCCGGGTGGTGTTCTGGCCCACCTTGTAGACCTGGCTGACGTCCTCCTGGGCCGACATCAGGTGACCGACCATCGCCGCGACCATCGCCTGCACGTCGGCCAGCGCGGCCGCGAGCGCCGCCCGCTCCTCCTTCAGCCGCCCGTTGCCGGCCTCGCCGGCGGCGAACGTGCCGATCTCGGTGGCCAGCGCGGTCAGCGCCGCGCCCTTGTCCCGGACGATCTTGCGGAAGAACAGGTCGAGGCCCTGGATGGAGGTGGTTCCCTCGTACAGGGTGTCGATCTTGGCGTCCCGGATGTACTGCTCGATCGGGTAGTCCTGCAGGTAGCCGGAGCCGCCGAAGACCTGCAGCGACTGCGACAGCAGCTCGTACGACCGCTCCGAGCCGAGGCCCTTGACCAGCGGGAGCAGCAGGTCGTTGAGCCGGGCCGCGGCCTCGTCGGTCGGGTCGACCAGCACCGCGTCCTGCTGGGTCGCGGTGAACAGGGCCAGCGCCCGCATCCCCTCCGCGTACGCCTTCTGCAGCATGAGCATCCGGCGCACGTCGGGGTGGTGGATGATCGTCACCCGCGGCGCGGTCTTGTCGGCCATCCGGGTGAGGTCGGCCGACTGGACCCGGCTCTTCGCGAAGTCGAGCGCGTTGAGGTAGCCGGTCGACAGCGTCGCGATGGCCTTGGTGCCGACCATCATCCGCGCGCTCTCGATGATCTTGAACATCTGGCGGATGCCGTCGTGCACGCCACCGACCAGCCAGCCGACCGCCGGCCGGGCCGGGTCCTCACCGAAACGCACCTCGCAGGTGGTGGAGACCTTGAGGCCCATCTTCTTCTCGACGTTGGTGACGAACACCCCGTTGCGCTCGCCCAGCTCGCCGGTCTCGAGGTCGACGTGGAACTTCGGCACGACGAACATCGACAGTCCCTTGGTGCCGGGCCCGGCGCCGGCCGGCCGGGCCAGCACGAAGTGCACGATGTTCTCGCTCAGATCGTGGTCGCCCGACGTGATGAACCGCTTCACGCCCTCGATGTGCCAGGACCCGTCGGGCTGCTCGACCGCCCGGGTGCGCCCCGCGCCGACGTCGGAACCCGCGTCGGGCTCGGTGAGGATCATGGTCGAGGTCCACCGCTTCTCCACCATCCACCGGGCCCACTTCTTCTGGTCCTCGGTGCCGATCACGTGCAGCAGGGTGGAGAAGGACATGCCGGACGCGTACATGTGCACGGCCGGGTTGGCGCCGAGGATCATCTCCTCGGCGGCCCACCGCAGCGAGGCAGGAACGACGGTCCCGCCGAGCTCCGCCGGGATCTGCATCCGCCACCACTCGGCGTCCATGTAGGCCCGGAACGACTTCTTGAACGACTCGGGCAGCCGGGCCGAGTGGGTCTGCGGGTCGAACACCGGCGGGTTGCGGTCGGAGTCGAGCAGGGACTCGGCCACCGGGCCGGAGGCCAGCCGCTCCACCTCGGCGAGGATCCCGCGTGCGGTCTGCTCGTCGACCTCGTCGAACGGCGCGCTGCCCAGGCGGTCCTGCACGCGCAGCAGCTCGAAGAGGGTGAACTCGATGTCCCGGAGGTTGCTCTTGTAGTGACCCATTGCCGAGGGAGCTCCGTTCGACATGCGGCTACTCGTCAGTAACCCCACGGTATTACCCATCGGTAACAAGTCGCAAGCGATTCGCGGGACCGTGCCCGGTCGGTCAGCCGCGCAGCCGCAGCTTGATCTCCTCGAGCGTCTGCAGGGTCAGCTCCTCGGTCCGCTCCCTGGTCACGCCGGCGCCGGTCAGCGCCGCCAGCAGCGGTCCCTCGTCCTGCAGCAGGGCCAGCAGGATGTGCTCGGTGCCGACGTAGTTGTGGCCGAGCCGGAGCGCTTCGCGCAGGGTGATCGCGAGCACGCGGCGGGCGTCCGGGGAGAACGGCACGGTCTCGCCCTGGTGGTCGTGCGTGCCGGTGCCGAGCGTCGTCGTGACCGCGGCCCCGATCCGGTCCAGCGGTGCCTGGGCGGCCAGCACCCGGCCGGCCACGCCCTCGGGGTCGGCCAGCAGGCCGAGCAGGATGTGTCCGGGCTGGACCTCCTCGAACTGGGCGGCACCGGCCAGCCGCTGGGCGCTCGCCAACGCCCTGCGCGCGCGGTCGGTGAACCGGGACCAGTTGCCGAGCTCCGGCACCTCGAGGGAGCTGCGCGGCACGAACCGCTTCTGCGCCGCCTGCTTGCTCACGCCCATGCTGCTGCCGATCTCGGTCCACGACGCGCCGGCCCGGCGGGCCTGGTCGACGAAGTGCCCGACCAGGTGGTCGGCGTTGTCGGTGAGCTGCTCGGCGACGAGCACGGCGTCGGACAGGTGGGTGAGTGCGTCGCCGTCCGGGTGGGTCGCGTGGACGACCGCGATGAGATCGTCGAGGCGCACGGGTGGGGTGGCTTCGGTCATTCGTCAACCGTAGGTTGACGGCAGGACAGCGTCAACTCCGAGTTGACGTCACTCGGTCCAGCACCAGCTCGATCACCGCGGGATGCGCGCCCAGCGGCTCGGCCACCAGGTCGGCGCCGGCAGTGGCGAGCCGGTCCGCGAAGTGCCCGGGTGCCAGCAGGTATGGCGCGATCGCCACCCGGTGCGCGCCGGCCGCCCGGGCCGCGGCCACGGCGGTCGGTATGTCGGGCGCCGCCGCCGAGCCGAACCCGACGGCCACCTCGGTGCCGAGCTCGGCGGCGAGCAGGCCGGCCTGGGCGTGCACCGAGGCGATCGCGGCCGGGTCGGTGGAGCCGGCCGCGGCCAGCACGACCGCGTCGGTCTGCTGCCGGCCGGCCTCGCCCAGCCGGTCGGCCAGCGCGACCGCCAGGCGGCGGTCCGGCCCGAGCACCGGAGCGTGCGCGGTGCCCGGACGGGCGGCCGCGATCGCGGTGGGCAGGTCGACCCGGTCGTGGTAGCCGGAGGTCAGCAGCAACGGGACGAGCACCGCCCGCCGGTCCGCGGGGATGCCGGCCAGCGCGGTGCGGACGTCCGGCTCGGCGAGCTCGATGAACGCCGCCCTGACCTCCAGCGACGGGGCGGCCCTGCGCAGCGCGTCGACGAGCTGCGACACGGTCTCGACACCGGCCGGGTTGCGGCTGCCGTGCGCCACGCCAAGCACGACGTCCCATTCGTGCTGTCTGCCCCCTTTGCTTTTTATGTCCAACCCCCTATGCTGAGAACGTGCTTGCACATGCACCGAGTCTCGCCGACACCGCGCGCGACGTCGCGCTGGGTGTCGCCGACTCGCGACGGCTGCACGAGGCCTTCCTCGCCGCCACCGTCTACTGCGAGCGTGCCGCCGCTCCCGGCTTCCGGGCGCTCGGCACTCCCGACGCCGGCGTCGTGCCGGTGTTCAGCTCGGTCGAGCAGCTGGCGCTGGCCCGCGGCACGGTCGGCTGGTTCTCGATGACCGGCGCCGACCTGCTGGCCCAGCTGCCCGCCGGCTACGACCTCGTCCTCGACATCGCCGGCCAGCACCCGCTGCGGTTGCACCCGGGAGCGGTCGGGGTGCACGCGACTATCTCGCTCGGGGCGGTGACCACCTGATGCTGCGTGTCCAGCCGGAGCAGCTCACTGCCAGCACCCGCGCGCTGGGCGACGTGGCCGCGGTGTCCCGGGCGCTCGAGGCGTCCCGCGGCGAGATCGCCGACCAGCTCAGCCGCGCCGGCTCCGAGCCGGTCATCCGCTCGGCGGAGGCCTTCCTCGACGCCTGGAGCCTGAGCCTGCGCGGCGTGTCCGAGCGAGCGGCGCTGCTGGGTCGCCGGCTGCACACCGCCGCCGGCGAATACCACCAGGCCGAGCAGCGCATGCGCGGCCACCTCGGCCGCGGGGCCGACGGCGGGCCGGCATGACCGGGGTGACGCCGGGCGCCGACCCGGCCGAGCTGATCCCCGGCGACCCCGACGGGGTCGAGCAGGTCGCGGCCCGGCTGGCCCGGGTCGCCGGCAGTGCCGCCGACGCGGCCGGCACGCTGCACACGCTCGACGCCGACGTCTGGGCCGGCGAGGCGGCCGAGCTCTACCGCGGCGCCCTCGGTGACGTGCCCGACCGGCTGATCCGGGCGGCGGACGCGTTCGGCACCGCCGCCCAGGCGCTGCGGGACTTCGCGCAGGTGCTGCGGGACGCCCGGTCGACCGCCGGCACCGCGGTCCGGATGGTCGAGCGCTCCACCGCCGAGACGGCCGCCGCCGACCAGCAGTCGGCCGATGCGCTGCTGGCCCGGGCGACCGCGGAGGTCGACGCGGCCGGACGGCTCGCGGCCGAGCGGCTGGCCCGGGCGCAGGCCGACGCGCCGACCCTGCCGCCGGCCGGCGCCGGCACCGACCTCGCGCTGCGCATCGACACCGAGCACCAGCTCGACGACCCGGACGGGTTCGTCTCGACGCCGGACGGCTGGCGCGACTCGGTCGCCGACATGCGCTACACGTCGGCCCACGATGTGCCATTTTCCGGTGCGCTGGGCGGCGAAGCAGGGCAGCCAGCCTCAGGCGTCGACGGTTGGCAGGAATGGGCCACGTCCGGTTCCGGACGCGACATTGGTGTGATCGAAGCGGGCACGGTGGCGGCTGCTGGTGCGGCGGTCGCGGCCGTGACGGTGATCGGCCGGCGCCGCGACCGGACCGCGTTGTCCCTGGTGGGGCTGGACGAGGACGAGCTGCGGCGGCGCCGGGACGAGCTCGCCGGGTCACGCCGGCTTCGCGACGGCGATGTGGGTCCGGTTCGTGCCGCCCGGCTCGGCACGGCCGCTACCTGGCGCACGCGGCTTGCCCCCGCCGCTCGTCCGCCGGGTACGGTCCAGCACTGGACCGGCTCCGGGGGCGGTCGGCCGGCGCACGGCAGCGCGCCCGCCGACGGATCGGGGTCGGTCGACCGTGACGTGAGAGGAGCCGTGCTGCGCATCGGGCGCCCGACGCACGAAGCGTCGTGACCCACGTCCGGTGTGCTGACGATCGCGCCAGTAGCTGGGGGCCTGCCAGTGCCGAGCGAGGCACCGAACGACCAGTCGGGCACGGGACCCGACCCCGGATGCCCCGGGGCGGAGCTCGGCTTCCGGCCGGTCAACGACCTCGAGGGAATCCTCGTCCGCAGCGTGCTGTCCGGCGCCCGGGCGACCCTGCTGCGCGCTCTGGCCCGGTCCACGCTCTGCGTACCGGTTCTGCCTGAAGGGCCTGGTCAGGGACCTTTCGAGGGCGGTGGGCCGGCGTCGGCGTCAGCCGGTGAGGTCCGGCTGCCGTGTGTCACGGATTCCGAAGGCACGCACGCTCTGATTTACACCTCGTACCGCCAGATGGCGCTCGCGCACAGGCTGTCGGATGACGCACCGTGGACCGAGGTTCCGGCCGGGACGCTGTTCGAGAAGTGGCCGCCGGAAGTCGACGCGTGGCTGAACGGAGGCGGCGAGTTGGGTTTCCCCCTCGACCCGACGGACATCTCCACGGTGGCCGACCTGGCCGCCGGACTCGAGGTCGACGAGGCGTACGAGATCGGTCCGGACGACGTCTTCTCCGACTTCCCCGGCCCGGCGGTGCCGGACCAGGTCGACTGCGCCGTGGTGCTCGCGCTGTTCGAGATGCCCGAGGTGCTGGAGGTCCTGCGGGTCTTCCGCAGGTTGGAGGAGCCCGGCGGGCGCACCTGGCGGATCCTGCTGGTGCTGGTGGACGCGGGCTCCAGGGGCATGGCGATCGCCCGGACCGTCGCCGACGCGGTCAACGACGCGTCCGACGAGTGCTGCGAGGTGCATGTCGCCGACGTGCACGACGACGAGGTATATGACGCGGTCTCGCACTTCCTCCAGGTCGGTGTCCCGCTCTGGCGCCGGCAGGGACTGCACGTGCCGGACACCCTGGAGGGCCTCGACGGGGGCTGACGGCCCGTAGAGTTCCGGCTCGTGCCCCACCACTCCGCCTCGTCGCGGCATTCCGCCCGCTGGGCAGTGGGTGTCGCAGTGTTGGCGGTGGCCGCACTGGTGCTGATCCTGCGCCCGGCGGTGGGTCACGGCGGCGACCGGGCCGCGCCGGCTGCGGTGACGACCGCGCCGTCCCCGACGCCGCTACCCACGAGCCCGGCGCCCACCGCGGCGCCGACCCCGCGGTCGACGGCGCCGAAGCCGACACCCGAGCCGACGCCGGTGACGATCCCGGCCTCGGGCACCGGCCGGCTGGTGACCGTGCCCGGCACCGCCGGCCCGACCGGTCCCGGCACCCGGATGACCTACCGGCTGGAGATCGAGGGCGGGCTGCCGCTCGACGGCGCCGCGGTCGCCGCGCAGGTGCAGCGGACGCTGACCGACCCGCGCGGGTGGCAGCCGATCGAGCACGTCGCGTTCGTGCGGACGCCGGGCCCGGCCTCGTTCGAACTGATCCTCGCCTCGCCGGCGATGGTCGACCGGCTGTGCTACCCGCTGGACACGGTCGGCCAGCTGTCCTGTCGCAACGGCAACCGGGTCATCCTCAACGCGAAGCGCTGGGTCGATGCGGTGCCGTGGTACCGCGGGCATCTCGACGACTACCGCGCCTACCTGGTCAACCACGAGGTCGGGCACCGGCTCGGGCACGCGCACGAGGGGTGCCCGGCGCCCGGCGCGCCGGCTCCGGTGATGGTGCAGCAGAGCAAGTCCCTCTACGGCTGCGCACCCAACTCCTGGCCCTCCATCGCGGCGTAGCCGGCGGGGGCGGCCCCCGTAACCCCCGGGCGGTGGCTCGGGTGCACTGGTGGGTTTTCGACCGACCTCTTCCAGCGAGCCCCGCCGAAGGCGGAGGGCCCCATCGCCTCTAGTACCCGCGGTGCCGGCCGGCGCCAGGAAGCGGCTCTGGTGGGTTCTATGCCGACCTCTTTCAGCGAGCGCCGCTGATGGCGGGGCCTGCCGCCTCAATCTCCGCCAATCTCCGCCGCTGCCGGAGGGCGCGGGGTGCGGTTAGCCGAGGGCGGCCGAGACTACTGCGCGGGCTTCTTCTTGGACCTTGGCCAGGTGGTCGGGGCCGCGGAAGGACTCGGCGTAGACCTTGTAGACGTCCTCGGTGCCGGACGGGCGGGCGGCGAACCAGGCCTGGTCGGTGCGGACGACCAGGCCGCCGATCGGCGCGTCGTTTCCCGGCGCGGTGGTGAGCTTCTCCACGATCGGGTCGCCGGCCAGCTCGGTCGCGCTGACCTGCTCCGGTGAGAGCTTCGCCAGCGCGGCCTTCTGCTCCCGGGTCGCCGGCTCGTCCACCCGCGCGTACGCCGGGTCGCCGAACGCCGCGGTCAGCTCCGCGTAGTGCTCGCCGGGCGTCTTCCCGGTCACCGCGGTGATCTCGGAGGCGAGCAGGGCGAGCAGGATGCCGTCCTTGTCGGTGGTCCAGGTGCGGCCGTCCCGGCGCAGGAACGACGCCCCCGCGCTCTCCTCCCCGCCGAACCCGACCGAGGAGTCCAGCAGGCCCGGCACGAACCACTTGAACCCGACCGGCACCTCGATCAGCCGTCGCCCGAGGTCCGCGGCGACGAGGTCGATCATCCGCGACGACACGATCGTCTTGCCGATCGCGGTCCCGGCCGGCCAGCCGTCCCGGTGCGCGAACAGGTACCGGATCGCCACCGCGAGGTAGTGGTTGGGGTTGAGCAGGCCGGCGTCCGGGGTGACGATCCCGTGCCGGTCGGCGTCCGCGTCGTTGCCGGTGGCGATCCGGTAGTCGTCCTTGTTCTTGATCAGCGACGCCATCGCGTACGGCGACGAGCAGTCCATCCGGATCTTGCCGTCCCAGTCCAGCGTCATGAACCGCCAGGTCGGGTCGACGAGCGGGTTGACCACCGTGAGGTCGAGGCCGTACCGGGCGCCGATCTCCCCCCAGTACGGCACGGAGGCGCCACCGAGCGGGTCGGCGCCGATCCGGATCCCGGCCGAGCGCACCGGGTCGAGGTCGAGCACGGCACCGAGGTCGGAGACGTACCCGTCGACGTAGTCGTACCGGCCGGTGGTGTCGGCCGCCCGCGCCCGCGCGTACGGGATGCGGCGGACGCCGTCGAGCCCGGCGCCGAGCAGTTCGTTGGCCCGGTCCTGGATCCACCGGGTCACGTCGGTGTCGGCCGGCCCGCCGTCCGGCGGGTTGTACTTGAAGCCGCCGTCCGAGGGCGGGTTGTGCGACGGGGTCACCACCACGCCGTCGGCCAGACCATCGGTGCGACCGCGGTTGTAGGTGAGGATCGCGTGCGAGACCGCGGGCGTCGGCGTGTACGTGTCGTGGGAGTCGATCAGCACCCGCACGCCGTTGCCGGCGAACACCTCCAGCGCGTCCACGAACGCCGGCTCGGACAGCCCGTGCGTGTCCCGGCCGAGGAACAGCGGCCCGCTGGTGCCGGCCTGCGCGCGGTAGTCGCAGATCGCCTGGCTGGTGGCCACGATGTGGTCGGAGTTGAACGACAAAGTCAGCGACGACCCGCGGTGGCCCGAGGTGCCGAACGACACCCGCTGCTCGGGCACGCCGACGTCGGGATGCTCGGCGTAGTAGGCGGTGATCAGCTTCGGCACGTCGACGAGGTCGGCGGGTGTCGCCGGCTGGCCGGCGCGGTCGGACGGCGGCATGGCGAACCTCCGCGGACGGTGGCTGAGAGGCAACCCTATCGACATCGAGGGGGCGTAGGCTGCCTGCTGGAACCGCAGCGCACCCGGGGAGGCCACCATGGCCGTGGGACTCGTCGACGGGCTCGACCGGACCGAGGTCCGGACCGACACGCAGGCGCCGGAGATCCAGGCGCCGGTGAGGCAGGCGGGCACGAAGCGACGCTGGGGCGGATTGCTGCCGCCCCGCCGCGACCCCGAGCTCGAGCGGCTGCGCCAGCTGGAGGGCGCCCGCGCCGTGCTGGAGCGGGCCCGCGCGCTGATCGCCCAGGGCTGGGTGCAGGACGCGTTCTACGTCGTGCGCGGCCGCAACGGCGAGAGCCGGCCGGTCAGCCCGTTCGGGTTGCTCCTGCTCACCCGCGCCGATGTGGTCGGCGCCTGCCTGGTCGGCGCGGTCGCGCACGCGTCCGGCTCGGTGGACCGGCGGGACCGCCGCGGTCAGGCCGCGCTCGCGGTCGACACGCTGTGGCACACGCTCGCCGAGGACCCGTCGTACGAGCGGATGCCGACCGCGCCCTACGACGCGGTGCACCCGGCGGCCCGCGCGGCCAGGGTCCGGGAGCTGGCCCGGTGGAACGACGAGCCGGTCCGCAGGCGCGACGAGGTGCTCGGGCTGATCGACCGGGCCGTGTCCCGGACGATCATGCACTCGGTCCGCTGATCCCGCACCGACACGGGCTCGCCGCCGGCTGACGACGAGCCGTACGAGACTCCACCCTGACGGGTGACGATTTGCCCTTCTCCTGTGGCCGTGCCCGATGAGTCCTGGTTGTACGATCTGACGGCCCGGCTGCACCGGTATGCGGCGGGTTCAACCCCGGTCCGGCCCCTCGTCGGCCCGGGGAACGCGGGCATCCGGACCGGAGGGAGCGGGCAGCGGTGGTGAGGTCGGGCCGGCACTGTGAGGACGAGGCCGACGACGTCTCCTGGTACGAGTCGCGCCGGGCGGTCCGGCGGCGGCCGTCCTGGCTCGGCCCGGCCGCGCTCGGCACCGGAGGGGCGCTTCTCGTGGTCGGCGGCGTGCTCGCCGGCGCCTCGTTCTTCCCGGCCCGGCTGGCCGGGCACACCGGCTGCACCGGCCCGCGGGCGAGTGCGACCGTCGCCGCCGCCCCGGACCACGCGGCGGTGCTGCGCCGGCTGGCCGCCGAGTGGTCGCTGACCGAGCCGACGGTCGGCGGCGCCTGCGCGTCGGTCACCGTGCTCAGCGCCGCGTCGGCGACGGTGGCGGCCACCCTCGGCACCGCGGTCGGAGGCGGCCGGCCGGACGCGTGGGCGCCCGAGTCGGCCGTCTGGGCCGCTCTGGCCGCGAGCCGCCCGGAGGCCGCCGCCGCGCTGCCGAGGACCGGCGCGTCGCTGGCGATCACGCCGGTCGTCATCGCGGTGCCGCGGGGACGGGCCGCCGCGCTCGGCTGGCCGCGGCAGCGGCTGTCCTGGCGGGCCGTGCTCGCCGCGATGACCAAGGACCCCACCTGGCGGGCGTACGGGCACCCGGCCTGGGGCCGGTTCGTGATCGGGATGGGCGACCCGACCCGGTCGACGGCCGCGCTGCACACGCTGCTCGCGGTCGCCGACGGCAACCGGGACGGCGCGGTCAGCCAGGCCGAGGTCGCTGACGAGCTGGTGCTCGAGCGGTCCGTCGGGCGCTACGGCACCGACGCACAGCTGGCCGACCGGGCCGGCGGGACCGGCCCGGTCGCCGCGTTCCCGGCCACCGAGCAGGCGGTGCTCGCGCACAACTCGGGCGCCGACGCCGGCGGCGAGGTCGACCAGCTGGTCCCGGTCTACCCGACCGACGGGATCGCCGAGGCCGACCACCCGTTCCTGCCGCTGCGCGGGTCCTGGGTGAGCGCGCGGACCGCGCGGGTCGCGCAGGCGTTCGCGGACTTCGCCCGCGGTCCGGCCGGGCGGGCGGCGTACGGGCGGGCCGGCTTCCGCAGCCCCGACCGATCGGCCCGGGCGATCCCCGCCGCGGTCGCGGGGACCGGCACGGTCGCCGCCGGGTACCGGACCAGGACGTTGCCGGCCGCGACGCAGGCCGCCCAGGCGCTCGTACGGTGGCGGGCACTGCGCCGGCCGGCCAACGTGCTGGCCGCGATCGACACGTCCGGCTCGATGGCCGAGCAGGCGCCGGGGTTGCCGGTGACCAAGCTCGCGGTCTTCCAGAAGGCCGCCGCCCAGGCTGTGACGCTGTTCAACGCGCGGTCCCGGCTCGGGCTGTGGGAGTTCTCCTCGCTGCTGGACGGACCGCGCGACTACCGGCAGCTGGTGCCGGCCCGGCCGCTCGCCGCCCGGGTCGGCGGGATCGACCAGCGGGCGCTGATCATCGGCACGACGGCCCGGATGCGCGCGGTCGGCAACACCGGGCTCTACGACACGATCGACGCCGGCTACCGCCAGGTGCGCCGGGCCTGGCGGCCCGACCAGCAGAACATCCTGGTGGTGATGACCGACGGCAAGAACGAGGACGGGCACGGGCTGTCGCTGCCGCAGCTGGTGTCCTCGCTCAGGGCGCAGGTCAGCCCGAAGCGCCCGGTCAGCGTGATCCTCATCGCGTACGGGTCGGACGCCGACGTGGTCTCGCTGGGCAAGGCCGCCGCACCCGTGCACGGCCGGACCTACTGGGCGAAGAACCCGGCCGACATCGGCAAGGTCTTCCTCGCTGCGATGGTGAACCGGTGAGCTAGGGTGCCTCCCGGTCACCCGACCCCGACCCCGGCTGGAGGACCCGTGACCGATCCCGAGGAGACCGTGCCGAACAGCACCACCGGCTCGATCGCCGACGCCGACGCCGAACCGCGCCACCTCGCGCCGGACGACGCCGGCGAGCGGCCGCTGATCGACCTGAGCCGCGACCCCACGCCGGGCAAGCCGGACCACGCGGCACCCGAGGACGACTGAGCCGTACCCTCCGAGGGTGCTGCCCGAGGTCGTCGCGACACGGTACGTGGTGCCGCTGCGCGAGGGCGGCTCGCTGCCGGGCCTGATGGAGGCCGACGACCTCGGGACCTACGTGGTGAAGTTCCGCGGCGCCGGTCAGGGTCTCGGCACGCTGGTCGCCGAGATCGTCAGCGGGCAGCTCGCCCGGGCGCTCGGGCTGCCGGTGCCGGAGCTGGTCACCGTGCTCGTCGACGCCGGCCTGGCAGCGGGCGAGCCGGACCAGGAGGTGCAGGACCTGCTGCGCGCGTCCGGCGGGCGCAACCTCGGCATCGACTACCTGCCCGGCGCGTTCGACCTCGACCCGGTGGCGTTCGGGGTGGACGCCGATTTCGCCGGCCGCGTGCTCTGGTTCGACGCGCTGGTCGGCAACGTCGACCGGTCCTGGCGCAACCCGAACCTGCTGCACTGGCACGGTGCGCCCTACCTGATCGACCACGGAGCGACGCTGACGTTCCAGTACAACTGGCCGGCGGCCGATCGCTGGCCGCCCCGGCCGTACGACGCCCGCGACCACGTGCTGCTCGGCTGCCACGCGGACGTCGCCGGCGCCGACGCGGCGCTGGGCCCGCGGGTGACCGCCGACCTGGTCGGGGCCGCGCTGGCGGACGTGCCGGCGGACTGGCTCGCGACCGGGCCGGCGGCGTACGCGGACCGGCTGCTGGCCCGGGTCGCCGCACGGGCGGAGTGGGTGCCGCCGCTGGTGGAGGCGGCCGCCGCCGGTGCCGGCGAGCGGACGCCGACCCGCGGTGCGCGGCCGAGCTGGCTGGACGGCGGTTGGGGTCCTCCCGGGGGGTCCTCGGGGGGCGGAGCCCCCCGAGTGGGCGGGCCGTGACCCGGCACCTGTTCGAGTACGCGGTGCTGCGGGTCGTCCCTCGGGTCGACCGCGGCGAGACGATGAACGCCGGCGTGCTGCTCTACTGCCGGCCGCTGGACTACCTCGGCTCCCGGATCTGGCTGGACGAGGATCGGCTGCGGGCGCTCGACCCGGCCGCCGACGCGGCCGCGGTCCGCCGGGCGCTGCAGGCGGCGGCGGACATCTGCGGCGGCGACCCGGACGCCGGTCCACCGGCCCGGGAGGACCTGGGCAAGCGGTTCCGCTGGCTGACCGCGCCACGCAGCACCGTGGTGCAGCCGGGCCCGGTGCACACCGGGCTGACCGAGGACCCGGACGCCGATGCCGAGCGGCTGCTGCGGGCGCTGGTGCTGCCGCTGCGATGACCACGACCGCCCCGGCGCCGCCGCGCCGCCGCACCGTGCTGCCGTGGCTGGTCGGCGCGGCGGTGCTGGTCACCGCGGCCGCGCGGGTGGCCTACCTGCTCAGCCCGGTGATGCAGTTCAACGCCGACGAGGCGACCACCGGGATCATGGTCCGGCGCATCCTCGCCGGCCACGGGTACGTCTTCTACGCCGGCCAGGACTACGGCGGCGCGCTGGAGCAATACCTGGAGGCGGCCGTCTACGCGGTGACCCGGCTGCCGCAGAACCCACTGACGCTGCGGCTGCCGCTGGTCGCGCTGTGCTGCCTGACCTGCCTGCTGGTCTACCGGGTCGGCCGGGAGGTGCTGGGCGACCCGCGCCGGGCGCTGGTCGCCGCCGCGCTCTACGCCGTCGGGCCGTGGTTCAACGTGATCGGCACCGTCACCTCGCTGGGCTTCTACGCCGCCGGCCAGGCGCTCGGGATGGTCGCGCTGTGGTGCGCGCTGCGGGCCGACCGCGGCCGATGGTGGCTGGCCGGCACCGGCCTGGCCGCCGGGCTCGGCGTGTGGACCGCGGCAACCGCGCTCTACCTGCTCATCCCCGTGCTGGTCTGGCTGCTGCCGGTGCTGCGGCACGACCTGCGCCGGTGGGCGGCGCTGGCCGGCGGGTTCCTGGTCGGCCTGCTGCCGCAGCTCGGCTCGCTGCTCGTCCACCCGGTGCTGCCGCTGCCGCGGGACCCGGCCCAGTCGTCGACCGTCCTGGAGCGCCTCGGCCACCTGTTCGGCCCGGTGCTGCGGCAGTTCGCCGGGGTCACCTACAGCCACACCGAGGGCGGGCTGCCGGTGCCGCTGCAGGTGCTCGTCGTCGTCGGGCTGGCCGCCGCGTACGTGGTCGCGGTGGTCCGCCGGCGCGGGCTGGTCGACTTCCTGCGCGGGCGGGTCGACCGCCGGCGCCCGGGCGACCTGTTGCTCGCCGTCCCGCCGGTGGTCGCGGTGCTGTACGCCGCCTCGAACGCCACCTGGTACACCGGCACCCCGCGTTACCTGGTCGGCCTGTTCCCGCTGCTGGCGATCGGGCTGGCGGCGCTGGTGCCGGCCCGCCCGTGGCCGGTGCCGGCCGCGGTGGTCGCCGCCGCGGCCGCGCTGAGCGTCGCGTTCTTCCCGAGCATCCAGGCCCGCGACACGTCGGCCCAGTACGCGACGCTGCGCCAGGTCGCGACGCAGCTGGCCGCCGACGGCGAGGACCGGGTCTGGGCCGGCTACTGGACCGCGACGCCGCTGCAGTACGCGGCCGGCGACCGGATCACGGTGGCCACCGCCGTCGGGGTGCGGCGGTTCCCGGAGGCGCAGGCGGTGGTCGAGCGGGCGCCGAGGTCCGTCTACGTCGGCAGCGACCTGGACGGGACCGCCGCCGTGTTCCGCACCGCGCTCGACCGCCGGCACGTGCCGTACCGGGCTCGGCGGTTCGCGTTCCTGACCGTGTTCGACCGGCTGCCGCCGACCGCCGACCCACGATCACTGGGGCTTTAAGGCACCCTCGTGCACGGCCGGCCGTGCCGGCGCCGACCGCCGGCCGTGCACGCGGGCCGACAGGACCGCGGGACCGACCACGACGAAGTCCCCGACGATCATGAGCACCCGACTCATCAGCGCGAGGGCGAGCGCGTTGCCGTTGCCGAGAGTCGGGCCGAGCAGCAGCACCAGCGTGGCCTCCCGGGCTCCCGCGCCGGCCGGCACGAAGACGACCAGGAACCCGACGACCCACGCGAGCGCGAACGCCCCGACGGACAGCAGCAGCAGTCCGTCCTTCCCACCGCCCAGGTCCCGGGCCAGCAGCCAGGCCTGCAGGCCGAAGCAGAACCACTGCAGGAACCCCCAGCCCGCGCTGGCCAGCATCGCGCGGCCGGAGACGGTGACGTCCGTCGCCGGCCGCCGGGTGACCCGGAACGCCAGCCGCAGCAGCCGGCTCAGCACGGGCGGGCACAGCAGCACCACGCCGAGCACGGTGACCGGAGCGACGTACCAGTAGGTGCGGACGGCGGCCGTGGCCGACAGCGCCAGGCAGGCGACGCCGACGACGGCGCCCGTGACCACGCTGACCATCAGCGCGGCGGCCGCGCCGATCGCGCTGCGCGTGCGGGGCACGGCGTGGTCGCGGCCGAGTTCGGTCTGGGCGAGCACCGGCCACACGCTGCCCGGCAGGTATTTGCCGAGTTGGGCGAGCAGAAATACCCGGCCGGCGACGGCCAGCGGCAACGGCGAGCCGAGCCCGGTCAGCACGGCCCGCCAGGACAGCGCGGCGGCCACCAGCCCGCCGATCACCGCGAGGAAGGCGAGCAGGACCGTGCCGACCGACAGCCGGGCGAGCCCGTCCGCGATCTCGCCGGTCCGGCCCCGCAGCGCCAGCACGACGAAGACGAGAGCGAGCACGACGAGCCCGGCGTGGAGCAGCCTGCGTCGGGAGGACGGCGTGCGCACCGGCGCCGACGGGTCGTCCTCGACTGCCGTCCCCGGCGCCGACGGGTCGTCCTCGGCTGCCGTCCCCGGCCCGGGCTCGACGATCGGCCCGGCGATCGTGTGGTCGCTGCGCCGCTGCGGATGGGCAGCCACGCAACGAGCGTAGAGCAGTGCCTGGACCATCCCGCCACGGGGCGATCTACCCCGCAGGGGGATAGCGCACGGGCGACCGCTGCACGGTAGTGACGTTCCCCTATGCTTCGCCCCCGATGTCCACCGACGCTGACCTCCCGGCGGCACGCCGGCCGCGGCTGCTGGTGGTCGCCTCGACGTATCCGACCGCCGCGGACGACGGCACCCCGGGCTTCGTGCGCGACATCGCGCTGGTCGAGGCCGAGGAGTTCGACACGCTGGTGCTGGTGCCGAGAGTCCCCGGTGCGGCGCGCGAGGAGCGCAGTGGTCACCTGACCGTGCGGCGGTTCCGCTACTTCCCGCGGCGCTGGGAGGACCTCGCCGACGGCGCGATCCTGGAGAACCTGCGCGGCCGGAAGTCGCGCTGGCTGCAGGTGCTGCCGTTCGTGCTCGCCGAGAGCCTGGCCCTGCGCCGGGCGATCCGCGCGTACCGGCCGGACGTCCTGCACGTGCACTGGATCCTGCCGCAGGGTGCGGCCGCGCTGCTGGCCGCCCGGAAGCTCCCGTGGCTGGTCACCACGCTCGGCGGGGACGTGTACGCGCTGTCCGGCCCGATCATCGACCGGCTCAAGCGGGCGGTCCTGCGTCGGGCCGGCGCGGTCACCGCGATGAACTCCGACATGGCCGCCCGCCTGATCGCCCAGGGCGCGCCTCCGGCGGCCACCCACGTGCTGCCGATGGGCGCCGACGTCGAGGCGATCCGGACGGCCGCCGCGGGCGAGGAGCAGGTGCCGGGACGGATGATGTTCGCCGGCCGGCTGGTGGAGAAGAAGGGCGTGGCCGTCCTGCTGGACGCGCTGCGCCGGCTGCCCGCCACCGGCTGGACGCTCGACGTCGTCGGTGACGGCCACCTGCGCGCCGAGCTGACCAGGCTGGCCGACGGCCTGCCGGTCACCTTCCGCGGTCAGTTGTCCCGGGCCGAGCTGGCCCGGTCGTACGCCCGGGCGGAGATCGCGGTCGTCCCCTCGGTCCCGGCGGCGTCGGGCGATCAGGACGGCCTGCCGGTCACGCTGCTGGAGGCGATGGCCCTCGGCTGCGCGGTGGTCGCGTCCGAGATCCCAGGCATCGACGCGGCCGTCGTCCACGGCGAGAGCGGCGTGCTGGTCCCGCCCGGGGACGCGCAGGCGCTGGCCGACGCGGTGGAGGCACTGCTGGCCGATCCGGACCGCCGGGCCAAGCTCGGCGCGGCGGCCCGGTCCCGGGCCGAGGAGTTCTCCGTCGCCGGGTTCGGCGCCCGTTACCGCGGGTTGCTCTGGGACCTCGTCGGCGGGCGCTCGCAGCCGGTGGGCCGATACCGCTAACGCCCCTGCTTGGCCAACCAGGCCAGGATCGGGTCGGCGACACTGCGCCAGTCGGAGTCGATCGTCAGCGAGTGGTCGGCCTCGGGGAACTCGAGCAGGTCGGTGACCGCGGTGGACTTGCGGCTGTGCAGCTTCTTGGTCGCCCTCGAGATCGCCGGAGCGACCGTGTGGTCCTTGCCGCCGAGGGTGATCAGCAGCGGGCCGCGGTGCGAGTTGTGCACGTCGGCGGTGGTCGCCGCGTGATATTCGAAGTTGGCGGTCAGCGCCTGGAACAGCGGCCGGCCGGGCGACGGCATCGCGTACTTCTCGTAGAGCTCCTTGGCTTCCTCGGGACTGCGGTTGTTGGCGAAGCCGTAGGTGAACTGCTCCTGCGTCAGCGCTACCGTGCCGCGCAGGTTGGCCGGGTTGCGCCAGACGACGGAGCTGACCCTGGCCGACGACAGCGGCACCGGCAGCACCCCCTTGACCGGGGCCGGGTCGATCGCGACGGCGGCGTCGGCCAGCCCGCGGCCGAGCAGGATCTGGGTGATCAGGCCGCCGAACGAGTGCCCGATCACGACCGGCTTGCGGTCCAGCGCGGTGATCACGTCGGCGACGCTGTTGGTCACCTCCGCGACGCCGTAGCCGGCCATGGGCCTCGGGTTCGCCCTGGTCTCCTCGACGGTGGCCGCCTCGCCCGGCCAGGGCGGGGCGACCGGCGCGTACCCGCGCTCGGCGAACAGCTCCAGCCACCGGTTCCAGCTGGTGTGGTGCAGCCAGAGACCGTGGACGAACACGACAGGGGTGGCGGACTCGGTCATGGGGAGCTCCTCGCTGGGGACCTGGCCGCGATCTTCCTCCTCCGCAGCCGGCCAGGAACCCCGCCGCCGCGTGGTTGCGTCGGACGGCTCAGTCGCCGGTGAGCGAACTGGGGTCGGCCGGTACGTCCACGGCGTGCTCGCGCAGCGCGTCGAGCGGGACGACCTCCATCGCCCTCGCGTTCGTCGCGGCCAGCACGACCGGCGCCGCCACCCCGGCCTGGTATGCCTGCAGCCAGCGGACCGCGACCACGCACCACCGGTCGCCGGCGGTCAGGCCCGGGAAGCCGTACTCCGGCCGGGCGGTGACCAGGTCGTTGCCGACCTGCCGCTGGAACTCCAGGAACTCGGTGGTCAGCACCACGCAGACGGTGTGGCTGCCCAGGTCCTCGGGGCCGGACGTGCAGCAGCCGTCGCGGTAGAAGCCGGTCAGCGGGTCGGTCCCGCACTCCTCCAGCTCGCCGCCGAGGACGTTCCGTTCGGTCATGCCCCGAGCTTCGCATCTCACCGCCGTCGCAGCGGTTGCGGGGCCGCCCGGCCACGGCATCGCCGGCGACCCGACGGCGCCCTGCTGGACGAGCGTGCCGGCAGCTGAGCCCGGGTCAGCCGTGCAGGCGGGCGCCCTTGACCGCCTTGTCCACCGCGTTCTTCGGACCGTGCAGGGCGAGGCCGACCAGGTCGAGGGCGTCCCGCGGCACCGCCTTGACCGCGGCCCGGTTGGCCGCGTCGAAGCCGGTGTCGAACAGGTCGGTGGTGAAGACCGACAGCGGCAGCTCGCGGGCGACCGCCCGCTGGTGGGCCGCGGTGAGCACCTCCTTCGACCCCTCCAGCACCAGCACCGGCTGCCGGAACATGGGCAGGTACGGCGTGCCGTCGGCGTCCTGGTACGGCTCGCCGATCAGCTCCGGCCGGGTCGCGGCCAGGCCGGAGACGAGGAACGCGGTCACGTTGAGCTGCTGCCAGCCGACCAGGTCGTCCCGGAGCAGCACGGCGATCTTGGTGTCGAAGCGCACCGGTTCACGATCCCGGCCCGCCCCGACCCCCGTCTTGTACGTTCTTGACGTGGCCGCGGACACGGTCGCGTGGCGACCCGACGTCCCTGGCGTGGCGGAGGTGTTCCACGCCCGGTTCACCGACCACGCCTACCCGTCGCACACCCACGACACCTGGACGCTGCTGCTCGTCGACGACGGCGTGATCACCTTCGACCTGCACCGGCGCTCGCACGGCGCGGTGCGGTCGCTGGTCACGCTGCTGCCACCGCACGTGCCGCACGACGGCCGGGCGGCCACTCCGCACGGGTTCCGCAAGCGGGTGCTCTACCTCGAGGGCGACCTGCTCGACCCGGCCCTGGTCGGCCGGGCGGTGGACGCGCCGGCGCTGCGGGACGCCGCGCTGCGGGACCGGATCTCCCGGCTGCACGCCGCGCTGCGCTCGCCCGGGGAGGCGCTGCAGTCGGAGTCCCGGCTGGCGCTGGTGTCCGACCGGCTCCGCCAGCACCTGACCGACCGTCCACACGCGACCTCGGTCCGGGACGCCGGCCTGGCCGACCGGCTGCGCCAGCTGATCGACGCCTCCGTCCCGAGTGGACTGTCGCTGGTGGACGCCGCGGTCCGGCTGGGTCACTCGCCGGCGTACCTGGTCCGCGCGTTCACCGGCGAGTACGGCCTGCCGCCGCACCGCTACCTCACCGGTCGCCGGGTCGACCTGGCCCGGCGGCTGCTGCTCGACGGCCGGCCGCCGGCCGCGGTGGCGACCGAGGCCGGCTTCTACGACCAGTCGCACCTCACCCGGCACTTCAGCCGCATGCTCGGCACCACCCCGACCCGGTATGCCCGGCATCGCTGACCGGACGGCGGTCAACCGGGCAGGTCGTGCGGGACCGGCGCGGCCGTGCCCGCCGGCACCAGCCGGGTCGGCAGCAGCGCCGCCGCGATCAGCCCGATCACGCCGACGCCGGCCAGCGTGCCGAGCGCCACGGCGTAGGCGCCGCTGGTGAGCCCGGCGACGAGGATCGTGCCGGCGATCGCGGTGCCCAGCGAGGAACCGAGGTTGGACACGCTCCGGGAGACACCGGAGATCTCGCCCTGCTGGTCCTCGGGGAAGCTGGACTGCACGACGTTGACCGACGGGGTCAGCATGCCGCCGAGCCCGAAGCCGATCAGGAACAGGCCGGGTGCGAACGCCCACGGGCTGTCCTGGGTGCCGGCCAGCGCGATCAGCACGCCGATGCCGACGATCGTGACGACGAACCCGATCAGGATGAGCGTGCGCTGCGACCGCCGCCTGGCGAACCGTTCGGCTCCGAGCGAGGACAGCAGCAGCCCGACGGTCGTCGCGGTGAAGATCACGCCGGTCTGGATCGCGTCGTAGCCGCGCACCACCTGCAGGTAGGCGGAGACCACGAACGAGGTGCCGAGCAGCAGCAGCCACTGGACGTTCTGGGTCACCAGGCCGAGGTTCGAGGTGCGGTTGCGGAACAGCGAGGTCGCCACCAGCGGCTCCCGGCCGGCCCGTTCCTTGCGCCGGATCGACGCGAAGAACCAGGCGAGCACGAGCGCGCCGGCGACGAGCAGACCGAGCATCAGCCAGCCGTTGTTGTCGGCGGCAAGGATGCCGAGCACCAGCAGGATCAGCCCGAGCGCCGACAGGACCGCGCCGCCGATGTCGAACGGCCGGCTCGGGTCCGCCGGCAGCGGGTCGTGCAGCCGCCGGGTCAGCAGCACGATCAGCGCGATGACCACGGCCTGGAAGACGAACGCGGCCCGCCAACTGAGCGCGGCAGTGATGAGCCCGCCGAGCAGGGGGCCGGCCGCGGCGCCGATCCCGCCGGCCGCGCTGATCGCGCCGAACGCCCGCGCCCGGGACGTGACCTGGGTGAACAGCAGCGTGGTGAGGATGTAGACGGGCGGGATCAGCAGCGCGGTGCCGACGCCCTCCAGGATCGAGTTGCCCAGGATGAGCACGCCGAGCCCGGGCGAGGCGGCGCTGACCAGCGCGCCCACGCCGTACACGGCCAGGCCGACGGTGAAGCAGCGCTTGCGCCCGTACAGGTCGGTCAGCTTGCCGCCGGGGATCATCAGCGCGGCCATGACCAGCAGGAAGAGGGTGATCGCGACCTGGATCCCCTGGACCGTGGTGTCGAGGTCCTGGCTCATGTCGTTGATCATCACGTTCATGTTCGAGCCGGCGAAGCTGCAGATGAACTGGGCGAGCGCGAGCGGCAGCAGCAGCTGCCGGGCCGCGCTGCGCGACAGAGTCGGTTCGCTGCCACTCGTCATCGCCAAGGCCCCTTCCGCGGTCGCAGGCCCGAGCCTCGCCGTCCCCGTGCCCGGGTGCCTCATCCAGCGCGACTGAGCCGACGGCTGGATCATCCGTTGAGGATGAGGATCGGGACCCTCACCCGGAGCACCGTCAGGTTCGGCCGCCGGTGCAGGCAAGTCCGACTCGTACGCCGGGCCGGCCGGTTCACGCGGCAGACCACCAGATCGCTCCCGCAGCGGGACGGTCCTGGACAGGAGGTGCACGGGCATGGTGCTCGCGGCGGACTACCCGCTTCTGAATGCGTTCTGGACCATGATGATCTTTTTCCTCTGGGTGTTGTGGTTCTGGCTGCTCATCACCGTCTTCATTGACATGTTCCGGCGGGACGACATGTCCGGGTGGATGAAGGCGCTCTGGGTCGTCTTCGTGATCGTGCTGCCGTACATCGGCGTGCTCGTCTACCTCATCGCCTACGGCCGGAGCATGGCCGAGCGCAGGAACCGTGAGGTCCAGGCGGCGCAGGCACAGTTCGACGACCGCATCCGGACGGTGGCCGCCAGCAACGGCGCCGGCGGCGCCGGCAGCGCGGCCAGCGAGATCGAGAAGGCAAACCAGCTGCTCGCCAGCGGGACGATCACCCAGGCCGAGTTCGACCAGATCAAGCAGAAGGCGCTCGCGTAGGGCGGGTCCGGGCGTCGCCGGCGCCGCCGGACCGTTGAGGGACCCGCCCGGCCGGGAGTCAGTGTTGCCAGGGCGCGTACGAGATCCCGACGACCAGGTTCTCGGGGCTGATGAGGCGGGCCACGGTCTGGCCCCACGGCTCCTGCCGGGCCGGATGGAGGAGCGGGTAGCCCCGCTCCTCCATTTCCTTTGCGGCCGCCTCGACCGCGGCCGCGTCCTCGACCTCGAACTCGATGCTCGCCTGCGGCACCGGCCGGTCGGACGGCCATTCGGGCCTGCCGAAGCAGGCCTGGGCCACCTGGGCCAGCGGCCAGACCCCGAAGTGCTTGGCGCCGCCGACGGCTTCGCTGTGGAAGTAGTCGTCGCCGTCCGCGGCCTGCAGCGGCAGGCCGAGTGCGTCCACATACAGTCGGCGGCTGACGGCCGGATCCGGTGTGATCACGGCGAAACTCGAGATGTGCTGGATCTGCACAGGTCCTCCTTCGGTCGGTTCGCAGGCCAGTCTGCGGCGAGGTCCGACCGCCGGCTTGTACGGATCGGACGTCAGTGCCTGCGGGCCGCCTGCGACCGGGCCCGCTGTTCGGCCATCCGCGCGTCGAACTCGGCCCGCCAGTCCGGGCTGAGCTCGATCCCGCGGGCCCGGGCCTCCTCGGTGCTCAGCTCGACCGGGAACCCGGCGCTGTCGTACAGGGTGAACAGGTCGTCGCCGGTGAGCAGCCGGTACGACTCGAGCTGCCGCAGTCCGCGCGCCAGCGTCCGGCGGAACCGCTGCTCCTCGCCGGCGAGCACGGCGACCGTCGTCCCGGCGTTCGCGGCGACCTCGGGGTAGCTGTCCCGGTAGAGCTCGGTGACCGTGGGCACCACCTCGGCGAGGAAGTCCTCGGTCAGCCCGATGGAGTGGGCGACCCGGACCGCGCGCCGGATCAGCCGGCGCAGCACGTACCCCTGCTCCTTGTTGGCCGGCCGCACCCCGTCGGCGACGAGGAACGCCGCCCCGCGCAGGTGGTCGGCGACGACCCGCAGCCCGTACCTGCGCTGCTCGTAGCCGGTGCCGGCCAGCTCGGCCAGCCGGTCGACGATCGGCCGGAGCAGGCTGATCCGGTAGACGTCCGGGCTGTCGATCGCGGCCGCGGCGATCCGCTCCAGCCCGCCGCCGAAGTCGACGTTCCGCCGCGGCAGCGGGGCGAACCCGTCCGGCGTCCTCAGGTACTCCAGGAACACCGAGTTGCCGATCTCCAGGTAGCGCCCGCAGTCGCAGTTGGGGTGGCACCGCGCCCCGAACGCCGGGTCGTGCGGGACGTCCGGGTAGAGGTAGAAGACCTCGGAGTCGGGGCCGCCCGGGTCGCCGACCGGCGTCGCGTCGATCGAGTCGCCCCGGCTCCACCAGTTCTTCTCGCCGTAGAAGGCGATCCGCGCTCCGCCGCTGCCGATCTCCGCCGCGCGCTGCTCCGTACCGAGGTCGACCTCCGCCGCGTCCAGCCCGGCCGCCGTGAACAGCTCCCGCCAGATCCGGGCACTCTCGTCGTCCCGCGGGATGCCGTGCCCGGGGTCGCCGGCGAAGCAGCTGACGTAGATCCGCGCCGGGTCGAGGCCCACCGTACCGGTGAAGAACTCCCACACCGCCGGCAGCTGCTCGGCCTTGAAGTAGTCGCCGAGGCTCCAGTTCCCGAGCATCTCGAAGAACGTGGTGTGCCGGCTGTCCCCGACGTCGTCGATGTCCTGCGCGCGCAGGCACGGCTGGCTGTTCACCAGCCGATGCCCGGCCGGGTGCTCGGCGCCGAGCAGGTACGGCAGCAGGCCCTGCATGCCGCTCCCGGTGAACAGCGTGGACGGATCACCCCACAACACCAGCGGCGCCCGCGCGACCGCCGCATGCCCGCGCTGGCGCCAGAACCCCAGGAACGCCTCCCGCACCTCGTCCGCGTCCATCACCCGCACAGCGTCAGGCGTTCCTGCCCGCCACGTCGAGGCGATTAAGGCGGTCGGCGTCGGCCAGCACGTCGATCTCCGCGATCCGGCCGCCGGAGACGGTGAACGCCATCACCGCGAACGGCTCGCCCCCGACGGTCACGACGACACCGGCGGCGCCGTTGACCAGCACGGGCCGCAGCCGTGCCGAGGGCTGGTCGAACATGATCGCGCGGCCGGCGACGACCGACGCCCCGCGTACCAGCCGGGTGATGTCGGGGCGGGCAGGTCCGGCGTCGACCCGCTCCACGATGTCGGGGTCGAGCACGCTGACCAGCGCGTCGAAGTCGCCGCGGCGGGCGGCGGCGAAGAACGCGTCGACCACCTCGCGCTGGCGGCCGACATCCGGGTCGGGAGTGGGTACGTCGGCGCCGCGTACCCGGCGCCGCGCCCGGCTGGCGAGCTGCCTGGCCGAGGTGGAGGAGCGGCCGACGATCGGCGCGATGTCGTCGAACGGCAGGTCGAACATGTCGTGCAGCACGAACGCCAGCCGTTCCGCCGGGCTCAGCGTGTCGAGTACCACCTGCAGGGCGAGCCCGACCGAGTCGGCCAGCAGCGCCTCGTCCTCGGGGCTCGTCCGGTCGGCGTCGCTGACGACCGGGTCGGGCAGCTGCACCTCGAACGGCTCCTCCCGGCGGGTACGCCGCGTCCGCAGCACGTTCAGGCAGATCCGGGCCACGATCGTGGTCAGCCAGGCGCCGAGGTTGTCGACCTCGCCGGAGTCCGACCTGGTCAGCCGCAGCCACGCTTCCTGGACCGCGTCGTCGGCCTCGGCGAACGAGCCGAGCATCCGGTACGCCACCGCCCGCAGGCGGGTCCGGTTCTCCTCGAACCCCTCGATCAACCGATCCGACTCCGCCATCGGTCACATTCCTCCGCCGCTCGGTGTCGTCCTGACGACCGATCAAACCCGCTCGATGTGACAAGGAGACAACGGCATGGCCGACCTGCAGGCGATCGCCGACCGCGTCGAGATCGAGGCGCTGCGCGGCGAGTTCACCGACGCCGGGATGATGCGCGACTACGACCGCTTCGCGTCGGTGTTCGCGCCCGACGGTGCCTGGCGGATGCCGCACATCGACGTCGAGTTCGTCGGCCGACCGGAGATCCGCGCGGGGATCGAGCGCATGCAAGGCCTCTGGGACTACTTCGTGCAGACCGTGCATCCCGGCGCGGTCCACCTCGACGGCGACACCGCCACCGGCCGGACCTACGTGCACGAGTTCGGCCGCTTCCACGACGGCAACTCGTACCTGAACTTCGCCCTCTACCACGACCGCTACCGGCGTACCGGCGACGGCTGGAAGTTCGCCGAGCGCCGCTACGAGATCAGGTATCTCGACACCACCCCGCTGACCGGCTCAGCCCCTTCCTCCAGGAGCGACAAGGCATGACCTCGACGACCACCCTCACCGGCGACTACGTCCTCGACCCCACCCGGACGCGGATCGGCTTCGTGGCCCGCCACACCATGGCGACCAGGGTTCCCGGCCGTTTCGGCATGTTCGAGGGTCACGCCCAGGTGTCCGGCGACGACCCCTCGAAGTCCACCGTCCACGTGACCGTCCGGGCCGCGAGCATCGACACCCACAACCCCCGCCGCGACAAGGCCCTCCGGGACAAGTTCCTCGACGCCGCCCACCACCCGGCGATCACGTTCGCCTCGACCGCGGTGGACCGGGTCGACGGGACCACCTTCGCCGTGACCGGCGACCTGGGCATCCGCGGCACCACCAGGCGCATCACCATCCCGCTCAGCCTCACCGCCACCGAGCCCGACCGGCTCGGTTTCACCGGGACGGCGACGATCGACCGCACGGACTGGGGCGCGCACTGGAGCGCCGTCGGATTCATGGTCTCGAAGGAGGTGCAGCTCGAGCTCGCCGTCTGGATCCGGCGGTCCTGACCGAGCGCCGCCGACCACCCGGAGGACGTCCGGCCGACGTACCAGAGCGAGAAGTACGACGACGTGTACGCGGTCGGCGTCGCCGCGGCAGTCGAGGTGCCCTGGCGGACCGCGGTGCCGGTCGGCGTGCCCAAGACCGGCTTCCCGACCGAGCAGCAGGCTCGCCGACCGCCGCCTGCGGTCGACATCCAGCTCAGCCGGCGGTAGGGACGGGCGCCGGATGAGCGGGTCAGTTCTGGATGGCGGCGAAGGCCAGGCAGGCGAGCACCAGGAGCACCGTCGTCACCAGCGCGATCCGGGTCATGTAGACGTGGCGCACGGCTGCTCCTCGGTTGCTTCAGACCCAGTCGAAACGTTCGGTGTGGATCCGGTCGGCCGGCGTACCGATCTGGACGAGCGCGGTCTCGACGGCGTCGAGCATCGCGTTCGGGCCGCAGGCGAAGAACTGGAATCGCCGGTACGCGGGCGGCAGGTGACGGGTGAGGACGTCCGCGGTCACGTAGCCGGTCTCCGCCGCCCAGTCCGCCGGCGGCTGTTCGAGCACGTGCACCACCGCCACGTCGAGCCGCCCCAGCAGCGCATCGACGCGTTCGCGGAAGATGATGCTGTTCCAGTCGCGGTTCCCGGCGAACAGGACGACCGGACGCGCGTCGCCTCGGTCGGCAAGCGTCTCCAGCATGCTCATCGCCGGCGCGATCCCGACGCCACCGGCGATCAGGCAGAAGCCGGCGCCTTCGTACTGGTCGATCGAGAACACGCCGTGCGGGCCGTCCACGTAGACCCGGGTTCCCGGGTCGACGGTGGCGACGCTGGAACTGAAGTCGCCCGCGTCCTTGATGGCGACCTCGAGGCTGCCGTCCGCCTCGGCACTGGAACAGAACGAGAACGGGTGGGCGGTGACCGAGAACGGCGACCGGCCGACCGTGATCCACGCGAACTGCCCGGGTTCGAACCGCATCCCGTCGTGCCCGTCCGGGCGCAGGGTGAGCACGGTCGTGCGGTCACGTTCCGGCGTGACCCGCTCGACCGTCCACGGCCGCCGGCGGACCTGCAGTGGACGAAGCACCCGCACCCAGACGAGCAGCCCGAGGAACGCCGCCGACATGAGCGCCCACAGCACCTGCTTCCAGACGGTGTCCACGTAGTAGTTCACCAGCAGCACATGCACCAGTGCGGCCAGGACCGCGACCACAGCCAGCACGGCGTGCAGGATCTGCCACAGCTCGTACGACAGTCGCAGCCGCTGCCGCCACACCGACGTGACCACCAGCGCCACCAGGGCACCCGCCCCGATCGCCCCGAACCACACCCGCGACGGCGTCTGCGCCGGGGTGAACGCCGTGACCTTGCTCAGGTCGGCCGACAGCGCGACGTGGACCAGCACGAAGGCCAGCCCGACGTAGCCGATCTCCCGATGGAAGTCGACCAGCGCGTCGGTCCCGAACGGCTCCGCAACGGTCTTGACGCGGGCGACCAGCGCGAACTCGATGCCCATCAGCGCGAGCCCGACGAACCCGAGCGCGACGGAGAAGTCGGTCCAGAACCCCAACCCGGCCCGATCCGTGCTCACCAGCGCGAAGACCAGCGGCGCCAGACAGATCCCGATGAAGATCCCGAGCCACGAGATCCCCCGGACGACCGCCCTCACAGCGCCGCCGCCCGGGCGCCGACGACCGCGACGACCATGAACGCTCCCGGCGGACGACGACGTGATCTTGCCGCCGCCAGTCTAGGCCCGGTGACGCTCAGCGGAGTTGGACCAACGATGCAGACGTCGCCGTCGGACCAGCTCCGGGCGCCGGGGCTAGCCTGGGCCGATGCCGTCGTCGCGGTTGGCCCCGATCCGGCCGGCGTTGGACAGGTGCCCGCGCTCACTGGACCGCGCGACGGCCCGGATGTAGGAGTCCTGTGAGGATCGTTCGAGGCTTTGCCCGATATCCGGTGGTTGTGCTGACGATCGTCGTAGGGCTGGCCTATCTCGTTCTCGCCCTGGCGGATCTGTCCGATGTCGCACGGTGGATCGCCACGGTGTACGTCGCCGGCGTGATCGGCTGGGCCGGCGTCGGCATGGTCAAGGACATCACGCGCGGTCACTGGGGCCTGGACGTGCTCGCCATCATGGCGATGATCGCCACCCTGGCGGTTGGCGAGTACGTCGCCGCACTGATCGTGGTGCTGATGCTCTCCGGCGGGGAGGCGCTGGAGGACTACGCCGCCCGCCGTGCCAAGCAGGACCTGAGCTCGCTGCTGGACCGGTCACCGCAGGTGGCCCACGTCGTCACGGCTGGCGCGGACGGATCCAGTTCCTACCGGGACGTGGCCGTCACCGAGGTCGAGGTCGGCGACGTCCTGCTCGTGCGCCCGTCCGAGATCGTCGCGGTCGACGGAGAGCTGCTGTCCGAGTCCGGCACGTTCGACGACTCGTCCCTGACCGGCGAGAGCCTGCCGGTCAGCCGCGAGCGCGGCGACGAGGTGTACTCCGGGTCGGTCAACGGTGACCTGGCAGTGGAGATCCGGGCCCTGCGCTCGAGCACGGACAGCCAGTACCAGCAGATCGTCGAGCTGGTGACGGAGGCCGCGGAGTCCCGCGCCCCGGTGGTCAGGCTCGCCGACCGGTACGCGATTCCCTTCACCCTGGTGTCCATTGCCATCGCCGGTGTGGCATACCTCGTGTCCGGAGACCCGGTCCGGATCGCCGAGGTCCTGGTCCTGGCGACGCCGTGTCCCCTCCTGATCGCGGCGCCCGTCGCCTTCCTCGGCGGAATGTCCCGCACGTCACGAGCCGGCGTGATCGTGAAGGGTGGCGGCGTCCTCGAGCAACTCGCCCGGACCCGGTCCGCCGCGTTCGACAAGACCGGCACCCTCACCCAGGGCAACCCGGAGCTGGTCGGGATCCGCACCCGCAGCGGATTCGACGCCGACGAGCTGCTGTCGCTCGCCGCCTCCGCGGAGCAGTACTCCACCCATGTCTTCGCCGAAGCGATCCTCCGTGCCGCCACGCAGCGTCGTCTGCCGGTCCGCCCGGCAGACGACGCCCGCGAGGAAGCGACCAACGGGGTGGCTGCACGGGTCGACGGTCGGGAGGTGCTCGTCGGAAAGCGCGGCTTCGTCGAGTCGGTCGCCGGACCGACCGACCAGGGGCCGGTCAGGTCCGGTGAGGCCATCGCGCACGTCGCCGTCGGCGGCCGGTATGCCGGCATGCTCGTCCTCGCCGACGAGATCAGGCCGGAAGCCCCTGCCGTCGTCTCCTGGCTGCGCGGCAACGGCGTCTCTCGCATCGCGATGCTGACCGGCGACAACGTGGGCACCGCCCAAGCCATGGCTGAGCACGCAGGCGTCACAGAGGTCCACGCCGAGCTGCTCCCGCGCGACAAGGTGGACCTGGCGACCACGATGACCCCGCGCCCCACACTCGTGGTCGGCGACGGAGTCAACGACGCCCCGGTGCT
>Ga0207689_10000710_pt1 | contig 31864 bp, 40 predicted proteins | sample KBSMisM52_FD_184312 | JGI IMG/M metagenome (GOLD analysis project Ga0207689, IMG submission 184312) | Miscanthus rhizosphere microbial communities from Kellogg Biological Station, Michigan, USA - KBS Miscanthus M5-2 (SPAdes) (version 2) | ecosystem: Host-associated > Plants > Roots >...
GATAGATTCATCTATTAATAACCTTCTTTTATTTCTAGTTGTGAAATTCATAGAATGGTTCCCTTTTTATCAGCAGATTAGATTGGAATTTGGATTTAGCACCGAAAAAGATCAGGACGCGGCTGAAAGACTAAGTAATATGATAAAAAGGAAAGCACTACTGTTGTCTAAATTGGAAGCAAAGATAGAGGGAAAAGACGTACTTGTTATTGGACCTGGCCCAAGTTTGGAACGAAATATCGAATTCATTAAGAAGAATAATAAAAAATACACAAAGATAGCCGCCGATGGTGTAGTTGAGATTTTATTGAATAAAAAAATAAGACCAGACGTAGTGGTCTCGGATCTAGATGGGAATCCAAAATATCTAAGGATGGCTGAAAACCTGGGCGCAATAATGGTTATACACGCTCATGGTGACAACGTAGAGTATTTGCGAAAATATGTTCCTAAATTTAGAAAAATAATAGGTACTACTCAGGTGATGCCTACTGAAAACGTATATAATTTCGGCGGATTTACTGATGGTGATAGAAGTGTCTTTTTAGCTGAAGAAATGAGGGCAAAGAGTATTACTTTAATGGGTATGGATTTTGATAACAATCCAAGAAAGGTTTCCAAAAATCATGACGTAGATTTTGAATTAAAGCGAAAGAAGTTAAAAACCGCAAAAAAATTGCTTGAAATGCTAGGAAAGCAATCTAAATCTAAATTAATTAACAAATCAAATTCACGTATAAATGGTATAAGATCCCAACCATGAAATTCTCATTTAACGTGTACCATAAAATTAGCAAAAATAAAGCAATTTTACATAATTAATTGATGTGAAAAATTATTATATCTTTTTGATTTATTGAATCCTGACATGTCAAGTTTTTCGGAGGATGATATTCGACGGGCAGCAGAAGTACGTGAATGGTTGATGAAAGAGGTTACCAACAAAAAAGAGGAACTGGACAAACTTCGCCAAACACTTTTTATTGTGGATTCCATTTTAAAAAAGGTAAGCTTCATAACCGCTTCAAATCTAGAATCTTCTGCTACTAATTTAAAGGAGAAAATTGTTCCAGAATTCCAATTGGTAAACGAAAAAAGGATTACTAATACAGAGCATGGTTCTAATCCAGCTACGAAGTTAACAAGTACCGATAATACCCGTAACGATAATCAGGAAATGGAAATTAGGCCCATAAAGCGCGCAAAAGATGATCTTCTGATATCGAATGCAGTATACAATTCAACTTACGTTACCATACAACTTTCAAATGACATCATTTTAAATATTAATACACCTCCGTTCAAGTCCTTTTTCATAAATCGTATTTTGGAAGGCATGAAGACGAAAGATAGAGAAAAGTTTCAAAAAGGTGAAATTAATGAGAGTCAAATCATAGAATATAAAGTAGATACAGATGAACATGGAGACATTAGAAGCATTACGGTTTCAAATTATAGAGAAAGAGAACGGCTTAATGAAATTTTTAATACGGCAACATGGGTACTTACAAGAATGCTAGAAAAAGGAAATTAACGCAGATATGGATAAAATCGTAGTACTTGATTTTGGATCACAATACAGCCATCTAATTTGTAGACGGATTCGTGAGTCCAACGTATATTGTGAACTTTTACCATTTAATTCTCCTGCAAGCTTGATTAAAAAATTACAACCAAAAGGTATAGTATTATCGGGTGGTCCATCTAGTGTATATCAAAAAGGTTCTCCGAAGCCAGATATCGAAATTTTTAAAATGGGAATTCCTGTCCTAGGAATTTGTTACGGTCATCAACTTATTGTCGATCATTTCAACGGAAAAATAAAACGTTTTGATAACAGAGAATATGGTTATTCCGATTTGGTAATTGACAATAATTCAGATTTATTTAAAGGGATTAATAAGAAGATAAAATGTTGGATGAGCCACGCCGATGCGGCTGAAATAATTCCCAATGATTTTGAGATTTTAGCTCATACGGAAAATTCACACTCTGCCGCGATAGCAAATCGAGTTAGAAAATTTTATGGAATCCAATTCCATCCAGAAGTATCGCATACTGAAGAAGGAAATAGAATTCTGAGAAACTTTTCCCAAACAATTAGTAAGGCAAAACCCGATTGGTCAATGCAAAGTTTTATTGACTTTTCTATCAAAGATATCAAAAATAAAGTCGGGGATAGTAGAGTACTATGTGCCATTAGTGGTGGAATCGATTCAACAACTCTGGCTGTATTACTAAATAAGGCAATAGGTAAGAATTTGACGTGTGTTTTTGTCAATAACGGATTATTAAGATTAAATGAGGAAATACAGGTTCATGAATTAATAAACAAATATCTGGGTATTAACACCGTTAAAATTAATGCAGAGGAACGATTTTTGTCCAATTTAAAAGGCATAAGCGATCCAGAACAGAAGAGAAAGATCATCGGGGAAGAATTCGCTCAAGTATTTGTGGAGGTAACAAGAGACTACGGCCCGTTTCAATGGCTAGCCCAAGGTACCCTGTATCCAGACGTAATTGAAAGCGGCCTTTCTAAAGGCCCAGCCGCCGTCATCAAGACGCACCATAATGTTGGGGGTTTACCTGAATGGCTCAATCTGAAGGTGTTAGAACCTTTTAGGAGTTTGTATAAGGACGAAGTAAGACAAATTGCGGCTCTTTTAGAAATCCCAGATGAAATCATAAAAAGACATCCCTTTCCAGGCCCAGGATTAGCAGTTCGAATTATTGGTGAAGTCACCGATGAAAAAATTAGAATTGTTAGACAAGCAAGTAATATTGTTGAAAATGAATTAATGACATCAGGTTGGTATAATAAGGTATGGCAGGCATATGCAGCTGTTGGTAATGACCTTGCAGTCGGTGTACTTGGTGATGAAAGAGTATATGGTCATATAGTAACAGTAAGGATCGTGGAATCTTTGGATGCGATGACGGCTGACTGGTCAAGAATACCCTTTGATTTACTATCCAAAATTAGTAATAGAATAACTAATGAAATTAATGGTGTAACTTGGGTTACTTATACCATATCAAGCAAACCACCAGCTACTATCGAACCACAATAATTTACTGATACTGTGTATGGATGAAATCTATCGCTTCTGCTATAGTAGGAGGTTCGAATTCTATTTTTCCAATATATAATGACGCATACGCGTTTGAAAATAATAACCTTTCAGTTGTATCAAGACCCACAAAATATCCCACAAGATCTGCAGAGTCCCAACAATCGCCAGATCCTGTTAGTTTCTTTGGTACAGTATCGAAGGAATTAACAAATATGACTTCCTTTCCATCAGACCATGCAACACCAATCCTAGTATGAAGATCGATTTTTAGTCCAAATTCGGCTGACAATGTTTTCACAGCTACTTTTACATTTTCAATATGATTTAAATCCAGAGATAATCGGGACTCGAGATTGCATGCTTTTAAAAGGGAAGTACATTCATTCTGATTAATGCTTAATACGTCTATTGTATAGCTTAATTTTTTTAATGTATCTCTAAATTCTTCCTTTCTCGTTTCTATATCCGCAGGATCCAAGAAATGAAAAGATTTAGGAGAATTTGTAAAAAGATGGTAAGCTAGATCGGTCCCCTTAATGTTGCTTCCCCAATTTGTCAGAACTATACTTTTAGCGGACTTTATTATCTCAAAATCACTAGGGAGGCTAATCAATTCAGGACCAAAATTCTTATTGTCACCTACGTCACTTATCATCACATTTGCATATGATTCTCCGTTGTCATGAAACTCAAATGACGTAGTAGTCCCATGTTTGCCATTTTTTATTATAAGGTTAATTCTTCTTCCAAATCTTGAGAAGATTGTATGAAGTATTGATGATCCAATGTTATCCGCAACGGTAAATAATGTAACGGATAGTCCCATTTTAGCCAAGCAGTAAGCAACATTAACTGCATTTCCACCCTTAACATCAAAAGTATTTACTCCCCTTATACTTCCGCCTCCAATCGTTGTTTTGCTATTAATCATCCTAAAGAGATCATCTTTAGAATTTATTTTAATAAACCTGTCTAAAAAAAAATCAGGAAGTACAACTATATTACCTTCGAAATCAAGCCGTTTTAGTTTTTCGAACATTCACTAAAATTATTAGATATCTATGATTTTATTTAAAACGTTTCAATATTCAAAAAAAGGAGATGTTACTTTATGCGTTTTGTAAGAATTTGATATGAAATAAAATGAAGTTACTCCATATCCATGCCGCCCATGCCGCCCATGCCGCCCATGCCGCCCATGCCGCCCATGCCGCCCATGCCGCCCATGCCGCCAGGTGGACCAGCAGGCATCTTGGATTTACTTGAAGCTATTACATCATCAATTCTCAAAATCATGTTCGCGGCTTCTGTTGCGGATTTTATTATCTGTTGTTTAACTGCTAGAGGTTCTATAACATTCAGTTTGTGCATATCAGTAACAACAGTATTAATAACATCAATTCCTGTCCATTTTGAACCCTTACTCTGTTTAGCTCTAAGTGTAGTCATGGTGTCAATTGGATCCATACCTGCATTTACCGCTAATGCTAGAGGAATGGTATCTAAGGCGTCTGCAAACTTTAGAACGGCCAACTGGGCCCTACCTTCCATATTACCAGACCACTGTCGCAATTCATTGGCCACAAAGGCCTCTGGTGCTCCACCACCTGCAACTACAACCGGGTTTTCTAAAACGTCCTTCACTACCATTAATGCATCGTGAATTGATCTATCAGCTTCGTCGACAACCCTTTGAGATCCTCCTCGAATTAAAATTGAAACGGCTTTTGGATTCTTGCATCCCTCAATGAAGACCCACTTATCCGTTTCAACTTTTCTCTCCTCTACAAGATCAGCTGAACCTAAATCTTTAGAAGTAAAATCATCTAAATTATTTACAATCCTTGCACCGGTTGCTTTGGATAGCTTTGACATATCGCTTTCTTTGACTCGTCTGACAGCTAGAATGCCCTCTTTTGCCAAATAATGTTGTGCCAAATCATCAATACCCTTTTGACACAATGCAACGTTCGCGCCCACTTCTTTGATCTTATCAACCATTGCTTTCAACATCCTATTTTCTTCTTCAAGGAACATTTGCATTTGTTGAGGATCGTTAATTCTAATCTCAGCGCTCATCTCTGTTTTCTCTATTTCCAGCGCCGAGTTTATAAGAGCAATTTTTGCCTTTTCTATCTTTTTTGGCATGCCAGCATGAACAACTTCCTTATCTAGAACTATTCCCTTAACTAATTTACTGTCTCTTATAGAATTTCCTGGTTTCTTTTCTACTTTTATATTATCCAAATCTATTCTTAATTTCTTACCGTCATTGACGCTTTCAGCAACTTGCTTTGCTGCATCAACTACCATTTTAGCTAAAGTAGGACTATCATCAGATACAAGTTTTGAATACATGCTCGTCCTTGCAACGTTTGTCAAGACATTTCTATCGTTAACATCTATTTTAATGCCTATTTTTTCTAAAAATTCAAGAGCTTTTTCCGCAGCTGCTGTATAACCATCTACTATGACGGATGGATGTACGTCCTTATTTACTAACTCCTCTGCTTTCTCCAGCAACGCCCCGGCAAAAACAACTGATGATGTCGTACCATCTCCTACTTCGTTATCTACAGATTTCGCTACCTCAACCATCATTTTTGCTGCAGGATGTTGAACATCCATTTCTTTGAGAATAGTAGCACCATCGTTTGTAATTGTAACATCGCCAAGTGTATCTACGAGCATTTTATCCATGCCTCTAGGACCTAGACAAGTCTTTACCATTTCTGCAATAAGTTTTGCAGCTACAAAGTTATTTCGTTGTGCTTCTTTACCTTTACTCTCTCTTGTTCCTTCTTTTAAAATCAAAACTGGCATTCCGCCAGCTGTTGCTTGAATTGATTCCAACCCACATATCACCTAAGTAGAATACCATACGTTTTATCATGCCTCTTTTATAGTTTTAGAAAAAAGAACACAGCTAATTTGAAGTATGCCGATGATGATTCTAGCACTCGTTCCGGACAAGTTGATACTCTATGAGGTGTCATGAAATTTTCAATAGGCAAAATAATCCAATTTGCTTATCATATTCTATATTCATAAAGCCGCAGTCCTAATGAAATATCTAGATAGTAAATTACCTGCTAATTCATGTTTAAATAATTGATCATTCATATTGCCTCTAACCATAAATCTGACGGGGTACAAATTATTGATTCAAGAAGTAACTGTCACAGATCGGCTTAAAAATTATTATGAACTTACTAAGCCAAAAATTTGGTACCTCTTAGTATTTACTACATTTGGTTCAGCTGTAACTGCATCCTATTTGACTGATAACTTTCTCTCACCGCTCCAATGGATCTATCTCCTTGTAGGTATAGTTGCGGGATCTGCAGCAGCAGACGCCTTAACCGGGTACAATGATCGAGATATAGACGCCATAATGGATAGGACAAAAGCTCGCCCAATACCTTCTGGCAGGATTGCCCCCAAGAATGCACTCATTTTTGGATTACTTCTAGCGGCCATATCCCTATTCTGCGCTTGGTCAATTAACTACTTGACGTTTGGACTCATGGCCTTTGGTCTTTTCGATAACATTATTGTATACAGCAAATGGTTGAAGAGAAAGAGTCAAACGAATATTATACTTGGGGGCTTCTCTGGTGCGGTACCTGCACTAATAGGATACGTGGCAGTTACAACAGAGAACATAGAGGTAGGCTTAATAATGGCTGGTTTAGTTTTCCTGTGGATTCCAACCCATATTTGGAGTTTGGCCTTGCATGTAAAAAAAGACTATACGAAAGCTGGGGTGCCAATGCTCCCAGTTGTTACCGGTGAAAAAAGATCTGTGCAAGTGATAGCAGGTACAACGCTTCTAATGGTTGCGTTTAGTATTATGCCCTTTTTCTTGAATCAATTTGGCTTGATCTACTTTGCGACTGCCATAGTAGGAGGAATAATTATGATAGTCGCCTCATTACGGCTATTGGTTAGGCCCAATGAGAAAGCTTCGTGGCTGCTTTTCAAAATCTCGAGTCCCTATTTGACTGCTCTGTTCATTGCATTCATGATTGATGCTATATTTCAATAACCATAGTTTTCACAATCATATAGAACTCTTGCAATTACGACGTGAGATTCTAAGCTATAGGGACTTATAGAATATACACTGTCGCATGCTCCACTTACTGCTTCTGAAAAATTTCCTCTTTGAAACCCTCCGACCACAAAACAATACTTTTTGGAACTATCTACAACATGTTTCCGTAAAATATCGCATATTTTAGTCTGGGTTCCCTTAACTGATAGTCCAAGAACTAGATCTGGTCTAATAATTTTATCTATCAAATCACTAAAGTCAACACCTTCTCTCAATTCTATTAAATTCGGTGTTTTCTTCTTTTTGGGATTGTTAAAGATGCCAGCCATCAGTCTTTCGAACCTAAAATAATTTTTTGGTATTCTCAGTTCTTGATTTAATAATATTAATTTATTATCAAACGTGGATACATAAACCTGCAATTTTTTCTGCTTAAATAATGGAGTCGAAAGTGCTTCAATAAGATCGAAATGCACTATATCTGGTCTACCACGTTTCCACCATTGTTCGATATTTTGTTCAACCATGGCTTTATGATGATAGCTAATGTCTAAGAGAATCTCATTTGGATGTCTACCAGTTCTTTGACAATGATTCTTTACAGAGGGATGATTACTAAGAATTTCAGGTACCAATTCTAATGCTGCTTCAGCAATCACTAGTGAATACAATCAAACTTACAGCTAATTCACTAGGAAATATGACATTTATTTCATAGCATTTTAATATATTAGAATAGAACAACTGGTAAAATGATCTTTAATGAATAAGAAGATTATAGAAATGATAGCAACTGAAAGAATAGAAATATTGATCAATAACGCATTGAGAGAAATAAATGATAATGAAAAATTGTCACAATCTTATGCAAATATGGCCCTAAAAATTGCAATGCGTGTTAGAATACGAATGCCATATTCCATACGCCAGCTATTTTGTAGAAAATGTAAGGAATTTATTGTTCCTGGAGTTAATTCCAGAGTAAGAACAGGAAGAACCAAGGTAAAATGTATTAGAATTACCTGCATGAAATGCAATCATGTCTATAGAAAGCTAATTTCAATCTAGAAATATTATCAAGTCCACTTTTATTGAATGTAACAATCTATACTTTACTTTACCTCTTTACTATTTGGAAGAATCGAAATTTGCTCTAATTCAATGATCGCGTTTAATCCGACCATCTAGATTCTGCTGGGGTTTATTCCTGCCCTCACGTTGAAAATTGGATGATCCATGACCTTTATTGTCAAAAATTTGTTAGAACCAACTTAGTTCAATAAAATGATTTATAAGGGAATTTCCAAGAAAGTTATAGAATATTATGGCTAAGGCTTATGATATTCCTGCAGATGTATTAATTACTCATTTGGCAGAAAATTTGAAAAAGGATAAAAAAATTGAGGTTCCTCAATGGTCTCAATTCGTTAAGACAGGTTGCCATGTTGAAAAAATTCCCCAAAATAAAGATTGGTGGTACATGCGATGTGCCTCATTGTTAAGGAAAGTGTACATTAATGGTCCGATTGGTATCTCTAATCTTAGAAGTGAGTATGGCGGTAAAAAACAGATTGGTTATAATGTTGCTCATCATAAAAGAGCTGGCGGTGCAATAGTAAGAAGGGCCCTACAGCAACTAGAAACTGCTGGTTATATAGCAAAAAAGAATAAAGGTAGAACTATTTCTGACGAAGGAATGAAAAAAGTTGATAGACTAGCCACTGAAATTTACAAGGAAATTGTTAATTCAAGGCCAGAAATAGCAAGATATGGCTAAATAATAATTAATAGTGAATAGTGATTAGAACATGTCTGTTTCACCATCAGATAATAACGCCGAAGAGGCAAGAAAACGCGAAGCCGAAGCAATGATGAGACAAAAAGTATTAATGGTCTTGTTGGATCAGGAAGCAAGACAAAGACTCACGAACGTAAGGATGGTTAAACCGGACCTTGCACTTGCGGTAGAAAATTATCTTATATCATCGGCTTCAACAGGAAAATTGAACAGAGCCTTAAGTGACGAAGAACTTAAGCAGCTACTGGTTAATCTGCAACAACCGAAAAAACAGTTTAAAATAAATCGTGTTTGACTCGAGCTTCCTGCTAGTCGAAAATTAGGTTTAATAATTAAGTCAACAGCTGTTGGAAAAATGTACCTCAGCTGAGTCCTGCTTGTCCTCAGAAAATTGTTTTTAGGCTCAACTGGCATGTGATATACTTGTCTATGTAATCCATTTTGAATTGAAATTCAATTGTATTTGAAATGTGTAAAAGCGAGATAAATATTTATATACAAATAATTAGTATACTAATAATTAGGATATATCGGTAATGCAAACCTATGATTATCGGAACAGTATCGGATTTATAGTTAACAGAACCGCCAAGGTTTTTGTCAAGGCCCTAGATTCTGAATTACGTGGAAAGGTAGGGGTCAGTTTTGGTCAGTGGAAGATATTGGTAATATTGTCGATCCAAGATGGTATTACCCAAAAGGAAATTGCTAATAAACTCGAACTCGAAGCAGCAACAATTATTCCAATTATCGATAAAATGGAAAAAGAAGGACTCGTAGTAAGACAAGCGGATAAATCCGATAGGCGAAACAATAGGATATACCGTACAGACAAAGCCGACGCCATATGGGAGCAAATGATCGAATGTGCAACAAAAATTAGAGAAATTTCTGTGAAAGACGTTTCTGAAAAGCACATAACAATTATGCGTAACTGTTTGGAAAAGATCTGTAACAATCTTAATACGCACTTTAATCTTGGCTGTGACACCAGTGATGCTTCCTCTGTTGATATATCAATTCCCTCATCTAACAGGAATGTGAAGAGAAAGTAAACCCTATGGAAGGAGTGATGTAGTAATAAAATGGGATCGTCATCATCAGAAAATAATAACGTTGAAAAAAGGAGAGACATGTTCCATTCTGAGTATCATAATCTACCTTCTTCATCTGTTAGGATTCCTATCAAGGCATGGAAAACTCTTGCAATTCTAAGTTGTGTCGCTACTATGGTAATGTACGCAGAAACGATGTTAATACCAGCCATTCCAGACCTTATTAAAAACTTTGACGTCTCGTATAGTATGTCATCCTGGATTCTTACAGCATACTTAATATCAGGTGCAGTTATGACCCCTATTGCTGGTAAATTATCAGATATCTATGGAAAGAAGAAGATACTGCTTATTATTATGGTAATTTATGTGGTCGGTGTTTCAACTGCAGGGCTTGCAACAAATCTATTTTTCATGATAATCGCAAGGGCAATACAAGGAGTGGGTTTGTCAATGTTTCCAATTGCTTTTGGAATAGTAAGAGACCAATTCCCAAGAGAGAAAATATCCATAGGTCAGGGTGTTATCACTTCTATGTTTGCATCTGGTGCAGTAATAGGTTTGTTAGTTGGGGGAACAATAATTGAAGACTATGGATGGCAATTCACATTCTTTACAATAATACCCGTCGCAATTACCCTTCTGTTAGTAATACGACGGTTTATTAACGTAGATAAAGAAAGAGCACTATACCAGGATGAAGAACAGTCTAATCAGGTAATTGGAACTTATCGCTCCACAGTAACCAATAATATTAGGACTGAATCGCCTGCAAGGCGAATTGATATAAAAGGTGCAATAACGCTTGCTATAGCTGTAACTTCGTTTCTATTAGCTTTTACTTACATGGAAACTGGCTTTGCCGGTAGCAACTCTAGCGGTAACACTACTTACTTTTCAGAACAAGTTGTATTGTATATTGTAGCAGGATCAATTTCGTTTATACTATTCATAATTACCGAAAACCGTACAAAATATCCATTGGTTGACTTTAAATTGATGTTAAACAAAGCCATTTTACCTGCAAATTTAATCATCATGATTGTTGGATTATCGATGTTCATGGTTTTTCAAACTATACCAATTTTAGTAAGAAATCCAGAACCTCTAGGTTTTGGAGAAGATGCAATTAAAGCGGGACATGTGCAGTTACCATTTGCTGTAGTACTATTAGTTTTTGGAGCTTCTTCAGGTTTCATAATATCGAAGTTAGGATCACTAAAGGCAATAATAGGTGGTTCTATAGTTACCGCTATCAGCTTCTTTAGTTTATTGACATTCCATTCGAGTGAATCCTTGATATCCGCAAACCTTGCGCTCCTCTCTGTTGGATTGTCCTTAACTAGTGTTGGAGCTATGAATGTTATAATACTTACAACACCAAAAGAGTTTATAGGTATATCCCTTGGTACAACTATGCTTATCAGAATTGTTGGAAGTTCAATAGGACCTGCTGTTGCAGGAATGTATATGCAAACACACCAATCTGCATTATATATCCTGGGAATTGTGCAAACATTTCCATCATTGGTATCATTTGATATGATTTTCCTCACCGCTGTACTACTTTCAATCGTGTCGATAGCACTTGCATTATTATTAAGGATGAGAGTCATGAAAATGTCGGTACCAAACCTTACTTAGAAAATAGATCTATAAAATGCGCTACTTCGTTATTCTGTCGCTGACAAATCCCACATTGCACATTCAACGAGAAAATTCCGATGTACCGACTTTCTATTTTTGAAATATAACCAGCTGACTTAAAAAATCGGCCAACTACAAACTTCAATAGCCGCTAGAGCTAAAATTACTGTGAAACTAGCTAAAGTAACAGCAGTTTTATTATTATTTCCCAAAAGCAAGGCCACAATTAGATTCTAACATGTGCATTAGTGCCTGATACCCACTAACTCACGGTTATTTTAGTACAAATTGTCTACTGCTGTGACAAATAACTATATTAGTCTAAGAACTTTTCAAAAAATTCATGAAAGCAGCAGTATTTAGAGAATATAGTCAAGATCCTTTGAAAGTGGTGAAGATAGACGATGTCGACACCCCCAAAATCAAACCTAATGAAGTTATGATAAAAGTTGATGCCGCAGCGTACAACTATAATGATCTTTGGGCAATTTGGGGAGATCCAGTCAAGGTGCCACTTCCGCATATCTCAGGGAGTGATGTTGCCGGCACTGTGGTTGAGGCTGGTGACGAAGTTACAAAATTGAAAGTTGGTGATAGAGTGGTTTCTCATTCTAATATGAGCTGTAGGGTATGCGATATGTGTACATCCGGAAGAGAATATGATTGCAATGAACGGCTCATTTGGGGTTTTCAAACTGGTCCTCTCTGGGGCGGTTTCTGTCAATATACCCATTTGCCAGAGGTAAATGTTGCCAAAATACCTGATTCCGTGTCGTTTGATGAAGCAGCAGCAGTGTCAATGGTTGGTATGACAGCTTGGCATATGCTTGTAGGAAGAGCCAAGATAAAACCCGGACAATCAGTCCTTGTAATGGGAGGAACAAGTGGTGTAGGAATGGCAGGAATTCAGATAGCGAAGCTATATGGTTGCAGCGTAATTGCGACAGCTGGTAATAAAGAAAAGATGGATAAATGTACTGAACTAGGTGCCGATCATGTTGTAAATCATAGAGAAGCAGATTGGTATAAAAAAGTAAGAGAAGTAACTAAAAAGCAAGGCGTGGATGTCGTTTTTGAACATATTGGAAAGTCAACTTTTCCACAAGAAGTTAGTCTCCTTAAGATGGGAGGAACCTTGGTAGCTACCGGAGCAACTACTGGATATGATTCAACTATCGATCTTAGATACTTGTTCTTCAAAGGGACCAATCTACTTGGTTCAACTCAGGGGAATAAAGCAGAACTAGAACAAGTAATATACTGGACTGCTATGGGCAAGATAAAACCATTGATTAGTACAGTCCTTCCTTTCTCGGAAATGGCAAAAGGACACACCATGATGGCTAATGGAGAGCAGATAGGCAAGATTGTAACAACGCCTCAGAAGCTTTAACCTTTCATTTTTTAGTTTGTAAATGTTCAGGAGTTTATTGTTTATTCCTGGAAATAATGAGAGATTTTTAAAGAAATCAATTAAACTTCAAGCAGACATACTATGCTTTGATTTAGAAGATTCTGTACCTTCTAATGAAAAAGAAGCTGCTAGAAATTTGGTTGCAAGGTATCTAGCATCTAGACAAGGAGAAAATGATTCATTCATTTATGTCAGAATCAATTCATTTGATTCTGGTTTGGTTGATGGAGACCTCGAGCGGATAGTAATGAATGGATTGGACGGTATCGTTCTACCAAAGATTGGTAATAGTGAAGAGGTAACTCAAATTATTCACAAAATTGATGCGATTGTCTCTAAACGGAAATTAACCTCAGGAATTCGAATAATACCATCTATAGAAACTGCAAAAGGAGTAGTAAATGCTAATTCGATTGCCTCATCCCACAAAAATGTTACAGCGCTAGTTTTTGGTGTCTTCGATTATTTATATGACATGAATATTGATGTTGAATACGATGATTTTGTAAGCTACAATTATGCCCGGTCAAAAATTCCTGTGGATGCAAGAGCTGCTGGCATTGACGCCTTGGATGGCATATGGCAAAATGTAAACGATATTGATGGTTTGATTAAAGACTCGGCAATTGCAAAAAAACTGGGTTATTCAGGTAAAACGTTGATTCACCCTTCTCACATAAATCCCGTTCATGATATTTTTAGACCTACAAAGAAGCAAATAGAATGGGCAAAGAAAGTATTAGCTGCATTACAAGATACATTTGAAAAGGGAAACGTGAGGGGTGCAAAATTATTAGAAGGTAAAATGATTGATGCGGTACATTATAAACAAGCAAAGGCCGTCATTAGCGCAGCAGAAAAATAAGATTATTTCACAATTAAAGCGTTACTACCTATCGAATCTCCAATAAATCTATCTGCGACTGTATTTTATACATATAGTGGATAATTTGTTTAATATCTCACAACAACCCATTCCAATCTGCATACGGACATTGAATAAAAAATGAAATTCAAAGTGAACCTCATTGTCCAAAGCACATGTAATATACTAATATTCAGAAGTAACAAGGTTAATCGACGCTTATTAATGCATATATCCTAAATCTACTAATGACTAAAAAAAATAAAAACAGGAACAAATCTAATTTTGAAGAGAGGTTGACCAAAGTTGGTTAATTCTTCTGAATGTCTAATGATTGCAAAAACTTGTAAATCAAATACCTCTACTGGGAAGGTCATTTATACGGTTGAGAGTCCCGATTCTATTATGTATTTGGGCAAAAAAGATATTTTGTTCAACCAATTGATTGCTTGTGAAAAGTTAATTGGTTATGCTAAGGATAACAGTGATCAAGAAGTAATCCGATCAGAAATTAGTGAGCTAAAATTGATGCTGGACCTTGTGTCATAGCCTTTCATTGCATATGAATTTTAACTAATCCAAAGTCTAATTAGGATTTGGTGATTATATTATTAGAATATAACCTATATACTGAGCAGCTCCAACCTAACTTAGTGTCTAGTTCACAGTCACATAGAGATAGAATTTACATAATTCGTGACATAATCATGAAACTTGTCGAATATGGTCAGCTTAATCAAACTGCCTTGGTTAGTTTTTGTGGACTAAACTTAAAGAAGCATAGATCGATATTTGACAAAATGGAGCTCAACGGTTTGATAATTAAGACAGAAAAAAGTTTAGGAAAAAGAACTGTAACTGTTTATAGTGCAACCCAAAAGGGATTAGAATTTTGCAGAAGTATAATAGAACCCTACGAAAAACTATTCCCGAGATCAATTGAGATGAATTCTAGTTAGGAGTGCTTTAATCCAAATTTAATGGATCAATAAGACTGCTTTAAATCAAGAATTAATCCTCGGAGTCTTCTGACAAACCGAACTCTGACGCTATAGCCCTATGTATTTCCTCTTTATCGATTATATAATTGTCGTACCTTTTGTTCCAAGTACTAACCATCCGATATTGCCTAAGTCCAGCAAATATCCAGATTGAAGAGATAGCTATTACTAATCCAAGTAATATTATCAAAGCAAGTCCAAATTCATCCTCATTTTCAAGAATGGTAAAGAATGATGGGTGAGTTAATAAAAATATTGATAATGCAATTGCAATCGGAGCCAATATCAAAGCTGAAATGGAGACACCTTTTAAGACGGTTCTAATTTTTGATATTTGTTCAATAAAACCGTCCACCAGACTCAAAATATCGGTGCTACTTGTTGTCATATCTCGCTTTTCACTTCGGGGCTTTCCCATAATCAACGGTACAATGAACTCTAGTATTTATATTCTGGTTTGGCTCTTCTACGTTATGAATAGAAACTTCATCTGGAGAATTGATAAATATTATTTTCTTAAACAATTTCAATCCCAGGGACGATTAAATGTTATTCCCTTAATAGATGAAAAAGTATCAATTACTACGTTCTCGTAATTCGTTTTATGATTATTAATAGAATCCAATCTTCAAACAGTCCTTCCTATGGAATTAATAAGCCTCGACTTCAATTTCACTTTTTATACTAACGACTTGGTTAATTAACTTAAGTTAACAAAGTTCAATGAGCACTTTGAACATCAAAAAATGAATAAAACGCCTTTTAATTTTACGCGGGGAAATATCTAAATTCTTTTAGAATTCCAATGATTTACAGTTCAAAAATGAAAATATGGGAATTTGAAATTTCAGAACAACGATTATTATTTATATTCACTTATCTAGTACAACAGTTATAAAGCAACGAAAATTATTTGTAAATCAGTCTTAACCGTGAATATCGATATTCCTTGCTACTCTCAAATAGTCTCTATAATAGGAACGATAAGAGGTATGAAATGGAATTTAGATTTTACTTATCATGTCCGGACAGCACAATTTGATATTCAGAAGTCAGGTATTAAGTAGGTCTGAATCACCTGCCCACAGAATGGAATTTTAATCTTCGATACTAGGCGATCTATATGTAAAGGATGCGATGAGAGTAGCTAACAATAAATTATCAAATGACGTATAGATCGAGTAAACTCTCCAATTAGTTAACCGAAATAATAGTAAAATGATTCTGGTTGTTGATGATTATGTACTTCATGGTGTTATATACAGACATAATCTATTTGAATTTCCAGAAGAATATCGAAAGTCCGTTAAACTGGAAAGTATTATGATAAAAGAATCGTATTTTGCCCACAATTCAAATTCACTTCACAACACCCTTGTAAGACTTTCGTCAAATGACCTAAGATATGCCCGTGTTATCAAATGATGATAACAAAGTCATTGAAATAATTACTATCTCAGATTTAGTAAAACTATATAACAAAGAAGTAGGTAAGATTACTAAATGATTAAATCAATCTAATCTCACTGCTAAAAATGATGATACCATTAGCAGTGATCACTTTAGGGGTAAGTCTTCTCACATTTATCAATAAAACTGCATTTCAGTATTTCTCTAGTGTGTAGAATAGACTGAAAGTGGGACTGAAATATGGGATTTTCATTATATTAAATAAAAATTAAAGATGCAGATAATCAATAGAATACGAATTACTAATTGTACTAGTATGTTCACTTGTTAGTTAGATCATCAAATAATCAAAAATTATCAAGTTATATTCTCTGTGGCCGCACTAGTGGTGCTCTAGTTGGTGAAATATTTTTATTACGTACGGAATTCTTGATTGATACTTTGTTTACTGGTATCGTAGAAGGTACAGGAATTGTCAAATCAATAGTCAAAATAAAGGATACAAAAAGGACAGCAGATAATACTATAAGCATTGATCTAGGAAATCTAAGTAAAGGCTTGCAAGTAGGGGCGAGTGTAAGTGTCAATGGTACATGTCTTACAGCAACAAAGATTGTAAAATCTACAGCATTTTTTGAGGTAGTAAAAGAAACCATGAAAAGAACATCTTTAGGTATGCTAAAAGTTGGAGAGCACGTCAATTTGGAGAGAAGTCTAAAGATAAGCGACAGGATCGAAGGACATATGGTTTTGGGCCATATTGATGACGTAGGAAGAATTAAGGATATTGTAAAAATACCTACTGAAACAAAAATAATGATAGAGGTGAGTAAAGACGTTACAAAATTTCTGGTACCGAAAGGCTCCGTTGCTTTAGACGGCATAAGTTTTACCATTGTCGATGTTTGGAAGAATAAATTTTCAATAGCTCTGGTTCCTCATACTTTGGATGTTACTACGTTCAAAACTAAACATAAAGGCGATAAAGTTAACATTGAGATTGATATTCTAAGCAAATATGTAGCAAAATTTCTACCACATTATTTGTAATTACCAGGAATTCAGTAAACTATATAATAGTACTTTACGCTTTAGAGCACGTGTCATTAGTTCAAGACGCAGTGAGCGCCCTAAGCAATGGTAAGTTTATCTTAATTCACGATAGTGAATCTAGAGAAAACGAGGTTGATATGGTCAAGGCCGCTCAGTTTATCAATCCACACGATATAGCGACTATGCGGAATGATGCCGGTGGTCTCATTTGCCTAGCTATATCCGGTGAAATTGCGTCAAAGTTGAACTTAATATTTATGCATGATTTGCTATTAGATGCTTCCAAAAATAATCCTGCATTCTCAAAAATGGTAACTTCAATTGCCCCATATGGTGACCGACCCTCATTTTCAATTACTGTCAACCATGTTGATACTTTTACAGGAATAACTGATAGAGATAGAGCACTTACGATTACAAAGATGGCCGAAGTATGCTCTGACATAGATAATTTTGGAATATCTGAATTTTTTAAGAAATTCCGGTCTCCTGGCCACGTACCAATATTAATTGCTGCAAAGAAATTGTTAAAAGAGAGATCAGGCCATACCGAACTATCTGTCCAGCTAATGAAACTGGCAAATTTAATTCCAACAGTCGTTATTTGTGAAATGCTAGATTCAGATACAGGTGGGGCCTTAACGGTTAAGAAAGCAGTAGAATATTCCGCAAGATATAAAATTCCACTAGTTGAATCTCTTCAGATAAAACAAATTTATGTGAATTGAGTATAATTTGAGAAAAATAAGGCTAGCTATAGTCGTAGCTGAATTTAACCAAGGGATTACTAATAAAATGCTAAACACTGCCAAAAATCATGCAAAAAATTTAAACATCCATGTAGAAAAAATAATCCAGGTTCCAGGGACTTTTGATATGCCTTTAATAGTTGAAAAACTTCTTCAAAGTGAACAAATAGATGCAGTCGTCACGCTAGGTGCTGTAATAAAGGGAGAAACAGGACATGACGTAGTTATAGCTAATAACACTGCAAGATTACTATCCGATATTTCTTTAAAATATCAAAAACCTGTTACACTTGGCATTACCGGTCCTGACATGACAGTAAAACAGGCAAAGAACAGAGTCATCGCTGTTCCAAAATTGGCAGTTGAAGCAGCACACAAAATGGTAACAACATTAAGAGCGCTCGACGATATAAAAGGGAATGTATAGATATAATTGACAATTCAAATCACCATTATAAAGATAGAAGATTATGGTCCATGGACACTAAAGTTGGGAAGCGATAGAGAAGCGCAATTACAAATATTTCAATCAAATTTATATTGCGATTTGCAAAAACTGTTCTCTAAAAGGGATGCTATAGTTTATTTTAATAGATTTGATGAGTTAATTGCAATCACTAATGGATTATCTTTGGAGGACCATCTTTCGATTGAACAGGAAATTAATAACATGCATAAAGACCTAAATATATCGATGTCTGTTGGAATAGGCGCAACCTCACTAGATGCAAATATTGCAGCGTATCATTCACGTAAAAATAATAATTTACTAGATAAAAGCAGGCTGATATATGCAAATGATCAAGTTCAATCAATGTATAATAATTCAAGCAAATTATCTTCAGAAATGTTCGCTCAGATTATACATCTCGATATAGATAATTCTACTAAAGTTAGTAACATCCTTTCCCCATATGAAATTACAACAAGAATAATGAAGATGCTTTCTAGTCTTATTGAATTATTCGTTGAGCAAAAATCCATGACTTTTTTTCTTGGAGGTGACAACTTTATGGTTATCTCTAATGCAGTAACAAAAGAGAAAATTTCTCTAATAATTAGTAAAATCTACGAAAGTCAAAATATCAAATTAAACTGTGGGATTGGGACAGCGGCTACTGGTAGAAAAGCAGTACAGGCTGCTACAGAAGCCTTAGATACAATTCGTAATCTAAGAGATCAAGGGATATCACAGCCCATATTTGAAATAAAATGGATCTAATCGTAAAGAACATCAGTCTACTTTTTGGAGAAAATCTGGATTACATAGACAATGGGTACATAATTATTAAAAGTGGAAGAATTAAACGTGTTGGTAGCGGAGATTACAGAGAAAAAGATGATGGACCGATCTATGACGGAGAAGGGATTCTTGCATGCCCTGGATTTGTTAATGCTCATACTCATATAGGCGATTCTATTGGTAAGGATATAGGTATTGATTCATCCTTTGAGAGTAGAATTCATCCAATTCATGGTATCAAAAACAAGATTTTACAAAAGAGCGATAGAAAACATCTAATCAAGTTTATGAGAAGTTCCGCGATATCCATGATGAGAAATGGTATTGTAGTGTTTGCAGATTTCAGAGAAGGAGGACTACAAGGAATAGATCAAATTAAAGAGGCCACATCTGGATTATCTATAAAAAGTATAGTATTAGGTAGACCGGAGCACTACTATGATATATCGCGGGATTTTTACAATAATCCTAAATTTGGTCTTAATGTTATAAGACTAATTCGTAATATACTGAAATTCGCAGATGGGTTGGGTATCAGTGGAGCAAATGAAAATACTGACGGTTCATTAAACCAGTATAGGGAAATAGTTCAAAAAAAATCTATGAAAAAAAAATACTTGATAGGAATTCATAGCTCTGAATCACCAGAATCGGAAAAAAAATCAATGACCATTACTGGTAAAAGCGAAGTGCAAAGAATAATCACAAACCTTATACCAAATTTTATCGTTCATTTAACAAACGCGTCTGATGCGGATATCCAACTTGTTGCAAAGAAAAAAATTGGAGTTGTTGTTTGTCCAAGAGCTAATGGTACCTTAGGGGTTGGAATACCCAAGATAGCAAAGATGTTGAACTTTGGATGTCGTATTGGTATTGGAACAGATAACATTATGATTAATTCTCCTGATATGTTTCGTGAACTAGATTTCATTTGGAAACTAAATAGATCACTGTCGGATAAGCCAATTTCTGCAAGAGATATATTAAAAATGGCGACTGTCAATGGCGGAAAAATCCTTGGAACTAATTCTGGGGCCATAATGGCCGGTTACGCCGCAGATATCATTTTTATCGACAAAAATAATTTGGATATTTCACCGATGCATGACCCTCATACTTCTATAGTGCATAGGGTAAATACAAACGCGATACTTAATGTCATGATAGATGGTAAATTTGTGGACGGAGGTGTAATCTAATTGTATACTATCCTAAATGCGGCGATATCAATAGATGGTAAGATCGCTACTATAGAGAACGACTCGGCAGTCTCTTCTAAACTGGATTTGATGCGAGTTCATAAGTTAAGATCAACAGTTGATGGTATTGTGATAGGAATATGTACAGTATTGAAGGATAATCCTATGCTAAATGTACGGTACCCAACCAAAGTGGCAAAGAACCCTACAAGAATCATAATTGATTCAAAAGCAAGAATTCCATTAGATTCACGCATTATTGAGTCATCAAAGAAAATTCAAACTATTATTGCAGTAACACATAAAGCTTCTTTTAAGAAAATCCAACAACTGCAAAACAAGGGGGTGCAAGTATTGGTCTCTGGGAATAGAAAAGTGAATATCAGAAACCTATTCCAACAATTAGAAAAAATGGGCCTAAAAAAAATAATTATTGAAGGTGGTGGGGAAATAAACTGGTCTGTATTGAAATTAGACCTTGTCAACGAGTTAGTTGTCACAATATCACCTATCATTATAGGTGGAAGAAATGCAAAAACATTGGTTGAGGGTGAAGGATATACAAAAATCTCTGATGGGATTAAAATGAAACTAACAAAGACAATAATACAAAATAAAAATGAAATTGTGTTATTTTATAAACTAAGATGAAACTTCATCCTTTGAACTAATATCCAACAAAATCTGTTCTATTTTATATCTCAATGCATCTTTAACCTTCTCATTATTTACCATATTGAGTGAATTTTTACAGTTTGGGCATTTGAAGAATAGTTCCATCGCGTAATCAAATTTTATTCTTGGACAACTTGTATTTCCACAGTGGTAAAATTCAGAAGATTCTTCATATTCTAATCGTTTCTGAAGTCTGTCTAAAATCTTTTTTTTCTGATTTTCAATAAAATTCTCTGCTTGATCTCTTTTTGCTCTCCATCTATACACAAACCAACCTTTTTTTTCGTCCTTGACTCTGATGCCAGTAATTAAGGCCTTACCGAACATGTCATACAATACCTTCCTGATTATATTAATCCGCATACCAGTAGCGCCTGCTATCTCTTCGTCTGTAGCATCTTCAGTATTCAACAAAGCCCTTGCAACTTTATGATATTCCTCTCCACCTATCAGATTGGCTATCTTAACAAATGGATCCTCACTTTCAGCTGAATGCATCCAAGTAATTATAAGTCTTTTTTAGTTATATATTTACCGTCAACATGTGGTTAGTCAAATTTCAAGTAATAAAGGAATGGAATAAGTTGATGAAGCTCGATATTTTTGAATTACCCAATGAAAAGTGGATACAAATATTCAATTTGAATTAGAGAGCTAATTATTTCTAACATGATAGAATAAATTTTTTCATTTAATAAATTATCGAAATTTGTAGTATAAGCTAAAGATATTATAACCTTAGGAAGTAATTTGATCTCGATTGCGTATTATTTAATACAAATAAATAAAATAATTTAATTACATTACAGGCTCTTTAAGGACTTTAAGCTCTCCGTTATTCTTGTTCTCGATTCCCATGATTTTCAGTATTCTCCTGGCATTATCTTCTGTTTCTCTCTGAATAATATTTCTTGCCATTTTTAGTCTATATGTCTCTGTCCAATGTTGTCCAATCTTATATTTACCCCGAATCTGCTCTGGAACAACCTTCAAAACAGTAACTTCTCTAACTGAACGCATATTTGGCGATAGTGGCTCAAAGCCTCCTTCCTTTTGATATTTATTCATTAAAGCGTTTAATGCGATTGCTTTTTCATTTGTATCTTGGACAATAGAAGCATTTCCTTTGATAACTATGCTAATGTACAATGTGTCTGCCTGTGAAGCATCGGTAGGATGAAAATAATATGATGGCAAAAAACAAACATAAGAATCAACTTCAAATCCAACTTTGGAGTTTCTTTTGATATTTTCTATTTTTTCTCCAAATGGATGGGAGTGCATGTATATTGCACCAATATTTCTATTATCTGTCATGGTATCAATTAAACCATTTTTAACATAAACAAAATTCATCGGTATTATTTGTGGAAAACCTTGTTCGTCTATTGATGCAATTCTACCAACACTTTGTTCATTTAGAAAGTTAACTATATTAGCTAAAGATTTTATTTCCAACTTTGGTATTAGCTGCATATCTAGATTTGTACTCTAGTAATATAATTAAATTACTAAATTAATGGGGCATATACTCACTTTATAAACAACGCATACATCAATATAATAGAAATTGCAGCAAAAATTGCAGGAAGAACACCCACAAAAAATTAATTTGGATTTATTCGGACAGTCTATCAAATCAGAATATACTAGAATAGTATATACAACTTGTTTAAAAAAATATTTCGAGTTTCCAGGATCTAGTAAATTCATTAATATGACAGACACCACAAAGATAGAAGATCATATAACTGACTTTATAACATCCATGAAAAAAGACGGGAAGAGTTTTCGTGCAATATACAACTATGTTTCTGCTTTTTGCAAGTTCTATAGAATGAATCGTGTAACTTTGGATACAAAACATATTAGGGAATATTTACCAGAGTTTAGAAAATCAAAGAAAGATAGGCCTTATGAACATGAAGAAATTCAACGATTATTAGAAATTGCAGATGAAAGGATGCGAACTGTAATCCTATTATTAGCTTCTACTGGTATGCGTATTGGAGCGATTCCTGATCTTAGACTAAGAAATATTGAAAAAGTCGAAATTGAAGCTGATGTAACATCAATTTATAAAATAACAGTTTATGAAGGTTATAAGGAAGAATATATTACTTTTACATCTCCAGAATGTACTATCGCTATAGACAGTTACTTGAAAATGAGAGAACGCTATGGTGAGAAATTAAATTCAAATTCTTTTCTAATTAGGGAACAATTTGACATAAGGGATCCATTTGCCATTTCTAAATGTAGGGAAGTAAGGGCAAATACATTAACAGGGAAATTAATTGATCTTGCTGTACGTGCAGGAATAAGACAAAAAGAAGTTTTAGAAGGGAAACCCCATGGCCATGGTACTATTAGAAAAGACATTCCTATTGCACATGGGTTCAGAAAGTTCTTTACTACTCAGTTAGTAAAATCAGATGTAAAAAGTGAATTAAGATGGTTGTTGGAAGGCCATAACTTGAAGGCAAATGATTCCAATTATGTAAGAGTTTCAGAAAAAAGTTTATTGCAAGAATATGAGAAGGCAATTGATAATTTAACAATAGACCCAGCTAATAGGCTACAGAGAACGGTTGAAATATTGAAAATTGAAAAATCTAGAATTGATATGCTAGAAGCAAAGATACAAAAGTTAGAAAGGAAACATGGTAGGATTAGATAGTTATTTCTATTTCCTTTTTATTCTGGCAACTCGACCGCTTTTTCTCACAAACCAAATCCAGATAAACCCAAGAATTATGACAACAACACCCATCAATGGATTAGATGGAAGAGTTGTAATTCCTATTATTATTACTGCGATGGTAATTAAATAGTATACGCCTTTTTCAAATCGCATTTACTTACTATCCACTGGTGCTAAGGGATCTTATTATCAATTGTGGTTATTTTTATTCACTTAGCCAAAGCCATCGAATTGGTCAATTGAATTGAATTGAATCAAGCGTTGGCTGTATCTCTTTCATCACAGAATCAAAGTTCTCTTTCGGACTCAAAAATATTATCGCATATAAGTCACCTTGTTTCTGAGTTAGAATAAGCATTCCCTTATAAGGAACATCGTAACCCTCAGGTATCGTAGTTAAAAAACTACCTATCTGTGGTAAACCAGAGAAAGAATCTAAGAGTTTTGATGGAGAAGAAAGATTGAGGAAATACCTGTAGCCAGAATTGCTATTACCAAAATATATTTGATCAGCGGATTCTAATACGCCCTTGTCCGCAAGAAATTGTGTCACAAATGGGCCTGCAAGGAATAATGGAAAGCTGAGGAAGTCGGGAGCCTTCTTTACTCCAATGACGCTTTTAGTAGAATTTTGGAACCAAATTAATGATGTTGAATTATTATCAGGATTTGCATGCCAATTTGAGGGAGGAGTGACCTTAATCTCTGCATTAGCAAATGTTGGAGAAAATACTAATGAAACTGCCGCTACTAAAATCACTACACCCAGAGGTTTATTCAACAATCTATTCTTCATATTATTTCTCTACTAAAATAACAAGTCCAGTTATCAAAGTTATTGCTACACTAGCCAATGACACGATACTCCATTTTTCAAAATCGTAACATACCCCACTCATACTATCTTATATTCCTCTTCATATTTTTAATCATGATGCTTATTTCTTGTTTTTGTTCTTTCTTATGTGATTCTAAATGATCATTTACTAAAGAATATTTCTGAACCAGTTGCCCGCAGATATGACATGTCCATTTGGTCATTTTTGGTTCATCATTCTTTCTATGTTTATTATGATGCCAATCGATTCCAGTTTCCTTTGAACCATTTCTAGGGTTATTTCCGTCTTGTCCTTTTTTCTACAATCATGCGGTCCATTATTCAGATTGTAAGGAAGCCATTTTCCCTCTTTATCTGACATTTCTATTTTCTCTTTGCAATAGTCACAAGTTTTGAGATACGATTTTGTCATAGGTATACTTTGGTGTCCCTAAGTATAAATACATTTGGACACATGGGTATACCTTAAATATTAGAAACTATAAAACGTGGTATGCTAAAGCGTACCGTAGATTTGGCTAAAAAGAAAATGGAATTTGTGGCTAAGTACAGTCCACAGGGAAACAAGATGATAATTATAGTTCCTAAAGAACATCATGATTCAATAAAGAAATTAAAGAATCCATTACATGTCTTAATAGAGGAAATTATAGAATAATGAATGATGATGAAATAGATATGTATACACAAGTATTTACAAAAGAGCCTGAGTAGGGTCCAGTGATAGATAAGGTTAGCATTAAAAGCATATAATTTTGAATAAACATAATAAATCATGGCGGCTGGAACGACCTGTTTAAACTGTGGTCATAGTAGAAGTCAGCACTATTTTATGATATGGCAGCACGAATTACCGGGAGATACTGGTACTAATTATTGTAAGGTTTGCAATTGCAAAGAATTTCAAGAAAAATAACTGAATCAAGTAGAATCGTATTAAATATTCACAAGAAGACTGAATAAGTAAAAAATTGATCAGTGTATACTCTTAATTGTCAGTTTACTTTTGCGGTGCCGCAGGTTCTTTATTTCCCATATCGTTCGTTTTAAAAACTGTCCCATAGATTGGTGTTTCACCAAAGTGCATTTCAAACTTGGCTGGTTCAAAGGTTGGATCAAACCAAATTGATATTAGGTTATTGTTAATGATCTTTATCTCAATTGGAACGTCGGCTAAAGGCCCTTCCTTCAATGTAACTGTTGCAAGACCCTTGTACGTTACTGTATCGTTTTCAGTTTTCACATCGGTAAGAGAAAAATTCGATATATGATGTTGATGTCTAGCGGACCCGTTTACCATGGTCATGGTAAATGTTGCATCGAACTTTGCCGGGTTGGTTTGATTGAAATCTGTCATTGTCTTGTTTATTATATTGGTTACCCAATTCCCCGACAAGATCCATTCCGGAGACTTCATTGGTTCTGAATGCTGAATGCTTGCAATGCTTCCGTAATTCGACCCTTTTTCCATACTTCTTCCCATGTGTGAATATGGCACTGCATGGGTTACAACAACCAAGGTCGGAACGAAAACTAATACGAAGCCAATTAATACAATAGCGATAAATTCCTTTTTCTTAAACGTTGAAAGGCTAAGGGACAGTACAATGGCTGTAATAAATGAAGCCAGCATTGTAGTCTTCATTAGTAACTCTTAATACGCTATACAAATATTTAAGAAATTATTGCTTTAGTTTCCAATAGTGGAAATTTCAAAGAATAGTTGAGTATGAGTATGTCTTTTTTTCTAATTCATGTTGTTCATGAAATCTACTAATTCCAGTTTAACTTTGGCATCATTCTTTTCTAGGCTCAGAGCATCCAACCCTTGCCTTAGTTTCTTTATGTCATCTATTTGCTTGACTGAAAGGTCTGGGATTTTGAGAATATCCTCTTCCATTTTTATGAAATCCTGTATCAACTTCTTTGTATATTCGGAATTGCTCTCAACCAGGCTTACGGTGGCGAGTCAGCCTTTATATCAATTCCTATACTAAGTTACAGGAAAGGATCTCCCTCTCCTACATGTGACTTAGGTTTTAAATTAATAAATGCCATAATGCAATCATGGGTCGAACGATTCCATCTTATAGAATTGCATCAGAAATGGAAATAAGGAAATGGAGACCATTTAGAAAATTGTTAGACAAGCAAGACAGAAAAACATTTGATGATATGGTATCTATTCCACGATTCTATAATCTTGCGGGCACTATGGCTTGTAGACCTGTCTTAATTTAACAGTAGTTAACCTATTCACGTAATAGTATAAGTAGGTAGAGTGTACGATAACTATTTATGAACAGTGTCAAGTTCAATAAATTCCTAAAAGCAAATATGAATATCATTATTCCGGTAATCCTTACTGGAGTAGTGATATTTGTTGGTGGTTTTGCAGAGTATCTGGCCGAATACAAACAGCCAGGAGCAAATATAACTAAATTTGGTGATGCCCTTTGGTGGTCTGTGATTACAATTACAACTGTAGGGTATGGTGATTATACTCCAATAACGCCCGTCGGGAGGATAATAGGAACAATAGTAATGTTTGCAGGCATTGGTATCGCCGTAACACTAGTAACCGTAATCGCGCAGTCGAGAGTTCAACGTATGCAGGAAAGATTGAAGTCAAAGACCGATGCTAAGGCTGGAGTATTAGCGAAGGAGATGAAGGCAACTATACAAGACAAAGTCGGGGGAATCGAGAAACTGACTAAAGAAGAGTTTGATGGGCTAATGATCATGATGAAGAGTTTACGTCTCACTCTACTTGAGGGGTCTAAAGAAGTTTACAAATGCCCAAGATGTGGTCAGCAACTACCGTAGCAAGCATAAATTTTGTAGTAATTGATGATTAGCGCTTAGTCTATTTGGTGTTTACTTGAAGATAGCGGGAAAAGCCGGCCGACAAGCAAGCAAATAACATTCTATATTGTTAAAGATGGTAACATAGGTTATGAAAGAGTCTGTAAAGTTCTGTCCTAATTGTAGTTCTACCTTAAAAGAGTGGATTTTTGAATATGAGAAACCAATCAAAGTTCCTAATAAGTTACAATGTCACAGATGTGGTGAAATAGTTACCATATATCATACATCTAGCCTTTTATGAATTACAAGAAAGAAAATATTATTGAAATAATTGGGAGTTGTATATACGCTATTTAGATGGTGGTAAGGCTGAAGATACATTGTCCCCCTGTGGTTTGATTCCGGCTTTTAATAATATATCAGGATCAATCTTCTCTGTTGTAGCGGCAGGTGAGGAGGTCACATTTGATTGGGACAGTAGAGGTAATGAGGTTTTGGTCGATGGCGGTGCTTGCGATGCACAAATTATTGCATAATTAATATCGACTATCTTAATCGCATTTCTATCTGAAGATGTCAGTTTTAAGAAATCAATTACCTTCTTCTTTATATCAGCCACTTTGTGTGGATCGTCTAGCACCTTTATATCAAGTTCTGTGTTAGCAGGAACGTGAGCCCTCTTTGCTACTTGTGGATTCGGTATCACAAATACAATTTTATCCCAATGCTGTACATTTTCTTCTGGACAAACATTTGTCTGTACGTTTGATTCTGGTTCTGTTGTTATATCCTCTTCCGATGGAAAAGCATTGGCTTGAGAAGATACAATAGTACTATATGGAGCGTGACCCAAATTATACAACGTTTTGATATCTGTAGCAAGCAAATTACCTGCGCTATCAGTATCTATACCAGTAACATTAACCGGCAACGTAAACACATTACCTGTCCGCGCACATACACCGCCCGTACTTGATGGAGTGTTATATTCAGTTAGCCTATTCAGAAGTTCACCTGCGTCTGTAAGTATTTTTCCATTGACTATTGCGAGTGTATCTCCACCTGCCCCTTGATCACCAAACGGCACATCGCAAGAAGCTAATACTGTTCCAGAATTACTATCTATTTTGAATATAGTCTCTGTATTACTACCTGAAGGAAGGTAACTTAATGCCCACAAGTCCTTTCCATCAAAGTCCAGCGCACCTATTCCACTGCCGTTGGAACCGAACGGATCAGGTATTGTAGAAATATCTGGTCCCCCCGTTGGTGCTATTTTGTGTATTTTTCCATCCCCCTGAAAACTATTCCCAACGAACGTATACCAAATATTAGTTCCATCAGACGCTATCCCTCTGCCATTCTCAACACTAGATGTTGGCACTCGAGATATAGGAGTAGTGGTATCTGTGGTCGGATCGAAGTGGTGTATTTTTGATATGGTTCCTGCTTCTATTCCCCAGACTTGGGATGAAGTCGCTAAATGAGTGGCATATACACTTCTGTTACTTATTGTCGGAAGTAGGAGCATAATTGCTGCAAGTCCTATTATTAGACCCTTAGTCATGAACGCACGAATAGAACGATTAGTACACTTTATTTTTAACAATATCAAATAAACATAGACGAACATATAAGAGAATTGCTTATCATTAGATAACTGATCATCTGATAAGGAAATTTTGAGCCTGTGATTGGGCAAAAATCTGCTACGGAAATTTTCAAGAGGTAATGCCGCGCCTAGAGAACGAGATTGCCAAAATTCAAGAACTAATATTCTTAGATGAAAAACTAGGACGCTAAAAGCAATTTTTTTCCTACAGGCCGTTAAAAGAAGGAACTTTATAATTAAAAACGAGTCTATAATTAACTACCTTTCTTTCTTGGAGTGTTCCAATAAGGACTTCTACATTTAGGACATGTTTTAGGTACATCGTCTTTATTTCTCGGGCACCAAATGTGGTCCACACCTATCACATTTGAAGGCTTTAGTTGTAATCTTGGCCACATCTTAGCATCAAATATCTCAATGTTTATCCTCCTTCTATTTTTCAATGAATATTCGGCAGTCGCACTTTTTGCAATAGTTATAACCTTGCCTATCTTGTACATGGTTACGTTTAGCATGATGACATCGAACGCATCTGGCTAGTCATTCGGATCCTTCATTGCGTATAGTATCTTGTTCTATCCACATGATATAATATATGTGCGTAAAGTTTTATAACAAATTATGGATTTTTATTACAAATTATATAAAGATTAAAACTTTATTATCTTCGTTACTATCTTCTCATATAGATGATTGTTGGATCATTCTGATCTATGGTATAATAAACTAAAATAAAATCTTAATTCCGTGAGTTCTTCGGAAAAATTCCTTACATTCACATCTTAGACATTTGAACACATTTGAGATTTGCCTGAAAAATCTGCACTCTCGTGAGAAAGACACCGTCAGCATTTAAATACTTTAAAAATCCTCAGTAGTCAGGTTTAGTAACTTATTTATTTTAGATTCCTACTTTTACCTTATTAGATTCTTGCGCATGTTACGTGAAAATGACATATAGGATAAAAGTGAGCGTAAGGGACCCCCGTTAAGGTGATTGATAAGATGAATAGAAATAGGGAAATAACTAGTGAAATTTTGGTTGTTATTGGAGCAATATTTATAATTGGATTCTCCACACAACATGTTTTTGCTATTGGACCAGAAGGATCTATGTATGTGGGCAATGGTGGTAGTCATACCGTATCGGTTATTGATACCAAGACAAATACTGTAGGCTCTCCCATAGTAATTGGCGGTTCTGCTGAAGCGATTGCGTTCGATTCAGCACATAAGAGAATGTATGCCGCGACTCCTGTTGACGGCGTATTTGTTATTGACACCAAGACAAATACTGTAGTTAAAACAATACCAATTGATGGTGTCAGTTCAGCAATTGCGTTCGATTCAGCACATAAGAGAATGTATGTCGCTAGTAGCCATGATGATAAAGTAAGAGTTATTGATACTAATACAAATACTGTGGTTGGCTCACCTATAGCGGTCGGCGATTTCCCTCGTGGAATTGCATTCGATCCAATACATAACAGGATGTATGTAGTAAACGCCGGTGATGAGAATGTAATGGTCATTGACACTAATACTAATACCGTAGTTGGCTCACCAATATCCGTTGGTCATGAGGCTTTTGGAATTGCATACGATAACATACTGCATAGGATGTATGTCACCAGCACTATTCCTACCGGTAGAGATGAGGTATGGGTTATTGATACTAATACTAATACATCACTTGGATCAATATTAGTTGGAGACGGGACTATAGCAATTACGTTCGATAATATACATCAAAGAATGTATGTCCCTAATTTCAACACCAACGATGTATATGTTATAGATAATAATGGCCGTCAGGTGATAGGCTCACCAATACCCATCAGTCCCGTCAGCGAAGATTGCTGTGCTAACATTGCATTCGATCCAATACATGAGAGAATATACGTTACTAATGGTTTTGTCGATACCATTACCGTTATTGATACTAATACAAATACAATAGTTGGTTTACCTCTTATTGCAGGTGCAACCCCAACAGTAATTGCTTTTGCGCCGCCATCAACGTCAACAAATGTCTTTGGATCAATACTACTCTAAACATTTTTTGCCCATCATTTCATTTATTCAATACCATCTTTTAATAACCTCAATGTATTGAGCATTCACCATTTTCTTTGAGGCCCTTATCCTATCCATTGGTTTTGCTTTATCATCCAACATTATTTTTCTGAATATACGACTTGAGTCCTCCAAGCATCTCATTATCATGAGCATTCGACTTTCCAGGGAAATTAAATGATTCACTTTCTATTTCCTGATTGTCGCCCTTGTTCTTATAGTCTCCGTGTATTAGGATTTAACATGAATCAGTCAACTCCACTTTTCCCACCGGTTGAACTTTTTTATAATTTATTGACCATACATTAACAAGAAGATCCACGACAGTCCTATACGCAACTACGGTTTCATTCTCTGGTGGGCTTTTGGATATTTGCCCACCAGTGAATTATCTTAAAAGTCTTGAATACATAACTGAGTTAGGGTTATTTTTCTTCCACGTGTTAAATCAATGGATAATGGATATATCATAAAACAGTCTAGATTTCTGCTCTCTTTCTTCCATCATCGGTTAAGTAAATTTTGGTTCGACCTACTTTCTTTATATAACCATCAGAAGTCAATTCGTCTACTAGGTTAT